>Ga0247667_1000032_pt1 | contig 106378 bp, 101 predicted proteins | sample CNK08_metaG_FD_183027 | JGI IMG/M metagenome (GOLD analysis project Ga0247667, IMG submission 183027) | Soil microbial communities from Purdue University Martell Research Forest, Indiana, United States - CNK08 | ecosystem: Environmental > Terrestrial > Soil > Temperate forest > Bulk soil... | reverse complement strand
CGCCTAACGGATCGCGCTTAAGCTGCGGGCGGCATGCGCGCGGGCGCAAGGCACCGGCCCGCCCAGCCGAGGCCTGCCGGGCAAGGCAACAGCCGATTCCTTTAGAAGCAGGCCCGACAGCTTCAAGCGCATGTTAGGCAGCAGCCTAGTGCGTAACAGTCGTGAAGCGCAGCGACGTCCTGAAGCGAACCCCACATCCGTTCAGAGTGGCTGGTACAAAGCGCCACTGAGTGAGGCCCTGCCGCAACTCCGCCTGCTCCCGCCGGCCGTGGTCCCCGCTGGTACGGACGCTTTCGATTGTCGCCCGCCCGTCGGGTTCGACGATCACCGTCGCTTCCGTTGCACCGGTTCCAGGCTCTGAAAACCTGATTGGCGGCGTGAATCGTGGCTTGGGGTTACGGACACCGCTTAGGGTGTCCGGATGACTGTACACGATGTCCTGGGCTGGGCAGGGCTGGGGCAACGGAGCCGCGTGTTGCCCGCAGCCGCTGTGAAAGCCCCGCGACCCAAACGGGCACAGCTGAGTACCGCATCAGACTATCTCCCGGCTGCTGCCTAACGAATCGCGCTTAAGCTGCGGGCGGCGTGCGGACGGGCGCAAGGGGCCGGCCGCCCCCGCGGCAGCGCGTAGGGCGAGCCAACGGCCGATTCCCTTAAGAGCAGGCCCGACAGCTTCAAGCGCATGTTAGGCAGCAGCCTCACCGAGGGATGCGTCTAGGCCTCGATCTCGGCGCACGAGCGGCCGACGCCCGCGCGAACTGCAAGCCCCGTCTGCGTCGGTATTGTAATCGGTACGGCGAGCGTCCAATAGCCGACATGTCGTACCTCGAGCGTCGTCCTGCCGGACGTGACACCTCGAAGTCTGAAATGACCGTCAGCGGTAGTCATGGCTCCAGCCTTTGTCGCTCGCACCGAGACAAGGGCGTACTGGAGCGGCGTGCTGTCCGGGAGCGCGTACAGAACACCCCAGATCTCATAGGGAGGTGGTGACGAGTCTACTATCACGAGGTCATGCACGCCTGGTTGAGGCGAAGGCTGGCAAACGGCAGCGGGCGCGCACGACGAGCCGAGCCCGGTGACTAAAGCAGACCCGAAAAGGGCGATCGGAAGAGCCGAGAAGGACATCGAGCTGCTGCCTAACGGATCGCGCTTAAGCTGCGGTGGACGTGCCGAATACTGGTCAACATAACGCTTCCTTTAAAGGCAGCGCCGCCAGCTTCAAGCGCTGTTAGGCAGCACGCGTGGGCACGAGCGCGAGCTCATCGCGGTCGAACCCAGCGAGCCACAGCGTTAGGCCGTCGGCGTCCACACACTCTACATAGTAACCCGGAGGGTTGGACCCATGCTTCAACAGGGCCACAACCGTGCCCAGATCTCCAACCGCAGGCTGGCGGCGGACGCGCTCCGTGCCGGTGACCTCACGCGTGGGATGGTTGAGGCGCACCACGCGAACCTGATCGAGTTCGTTGAAGAGCGGTGTGTCTGGTTTGGTCATACGCGTGCTGCCTAACGAATCGCGCTTAAGCTGCGGGCGGCGTGCCCGTGGGCGCAAGGGACCGGCCCGCCCACAGAGATCCGCCAGGTGAGGTAACGGCCGATTCCCTTAAGAGCAGGCCCGACAGCTTCAAGCGCATGTTAGGCTGCCGCAAGACAAAGACGGGTGGGCCGCCTCGCTTCGAAAGCGCCCACCCGCCACCGACTACTCACGGACGTAGTGGTTCCGCAGCGTGCCATCATACCGGCCGGATTTCATGCAACAGTTCTTGAAACCGTCGCCTGGAACGGCACGGGCATGGATCGTTGCGACCCACTTTCTCAAGCAGCTCCTTGTCGCCATGAACCAGCCGCTCGCCCCGCTTCACGTGGGCTTCGCTCAGGGAACCCCCGGCGTCGCTTGCTCGTCGGCTCAAAAGGAGTTGAGGGACTCGAGATCGTTCGTGTGCTTGCCCATAAAGCCTCCCGGCTGAAGTCGCGCAGGAAACCTAGTCGGGCTGGTAGCTCCGTGGCAGCCTAACGAATCGCGCTTAAGCTGCGGGCAGCGTGCGCCCTGGCGCAAGGGACCAGCCGCCGCGCGGTGCCGCGCCGAGCGAGGGAACGGCCGATTCCCTTAAGAGCAGGCCCGACAGCTTCAAGCGCATGTTAGGCATCCGCCCCACCGAAGAGGCGAGCGTGGACCACCTTGAGCTGCGGAAGCACATGGCGAAAGCACTCAATCAGATCTCCGACGCTCCGAACCTGCTTCGGGAACCAGACCGCATACACACCCCAGCGATCCTTGTCTGGTGGGAGGATTTCGGCGAAATCGCCCGGTCCGACCTCCCACACCAGCCCCGCCCGACGTCCGTCCGGCGCCTGTACGTAGCCGTCGCCCGCATCGGCACATTCAGGAGCTTCAAAATCCGTTATGGCACCGTATACCCACCCGTCCGTGTTTGTCGCTTCAATGAGAGGGAATCCGTGGTACACGGGAGATCCTGACGGTCGAGCAACGAAGGCAGGATGAGCAGGGTTCGCAGACCGTGCCTTCGGGTCCAAACGAAGCGGCTTGCCGGAATCATTCATGACGGTCGTGGATGCCTAACGGATCGCGCTTAAGCTGCGGGCGCAAGGCCCGCGGGCGCAAGGCGGTGGAGCCGCAAAGAAAAAGGCTAGCCAGCGAGACAACGCAATTCTTCCCTACTTGTGAGCGCCCGGCAGCTTCAAGCGCTTGTTAGGCGACGATGCGATCGTAATCGGCATGGGTACCGATCCAGAACCAGAGCACGCCATCCGGCGCGTCCACCGCTAAGGCACGATAATGTGCCCCGACACGCACCGAGTGGAAACGCCCCACGCGTTTGAAGTGCAGCGAAGGATGTCGGGGGTCCGCCTTGAGGAGCTCAAACTGCTTGTCGGCCAGAATACGAACGGGCTCTGGCAGTTCACGGTAGCACCGCCAGAAGCTGGGGGCTGCGTAGTGATTCAAAGCTTCCGAGAGCGACCCGCACGATGGTCCGCTAGGGCAGCATCCGCCAGGGCGTCCAGCTTACCGGCCTTCGCGTCTGCCTCGAGCTGCGCGTCCCACGCGGCAGCGTCAAAGGAGGCAAACCATTCCCGGAAGGTCGCTAGCTCCTGGGCCGTCAGGCTACGGATCTCGCGTTCGAGCTTCTCAACTTTGGTCATAGGGCAGGAATATAAGTGGTGGGTGATCGTTCGCCTAACGGATCGCGCTTAAGCTGCGGGCGACGTACCCGCCGGCGCAAGGGACCGGCCGCCACCGCGGAGGCGCGCCAAGCGAGGCAACGGCCGATTCCCTTACAAACAGGCCCGACAGCTTCAAGCGCATGTTAGGCGGCGAGTGAGCTGCGACTGCTTACCGTCATGCGCCGAGAACCCCGCCTCTGATCTAATGACCTTCGAGCGCCTGGACCAGGCCGTAAAGCCAGAGCAGAGCGATCAGGCTAGCAACGATCCTGTTGGCCATGCCGAAGGACTTCACCTCGCCCTTTCGCTGATAGTAAATGTCGCCAGAAACCAGGAGGGCGAGGGCGATGGGTGCGAAGAGCACGTAGGTAAGCCAGAAGAACGACTGCTTCCGGTAATACGGCACTTCGGCGTAGGTGCTGTACGGCGGGCCGGCGTTGGTCATTCTGAAGTCCTCCCTACACGATAAGCGCGTGCGGTACACTCGCCGCCTAACGAATCGCGCTTAAGCTGCGGGCGCAATGCCCGCGGGCGCAAGGCGGTGGAGCGGCAGACAAACAGGCTGGCCGGCGAGGCAACGCAATTCCTCCCATAAGAGCGCCCGGCAGCTTCAAGCGCATGTTAGGCGGCGCCTCGGGTCAAGCGCCAATTCCACAGAATGAAGAACGCCGCCACGATGACGATCAGGGTTACTACCAGCAAGACCTTTGATCGGAGTGTCATAAAACGTCTCTCACGAGAAGAGGCCGACGCACTGCCAAACAGTTTCAGGCGCCGCCTAACGAAAAGCGCTTAAGCTGCGGCGAACGACTCGAACGTCAGGCAACATAACAATTCCTTTAAGAGCAGCGCCGACAGCTTCAAGCGCATGTTAGGCGGCGACCTCACGCCCGCGCAAGCACGTATCCGAGCGGAACTAACGTGACCCCGAGGACCGCACTCGCGAGATCCACATAATGACCGATGCTGTGTGGGCGCCCCCACTGCATCCACAGAAGCAGACCGAGCCCCTCGCACACATGGGCAAGGACGACCAGCACGAGGCAGCCGGCGCCCATCAGCTGCAAGAAAGACCCGGTGTTCTTGGATCGCGCGAACAGAACTAGCGAAACTGACAGCAGCGCGGTGGCGGGCATCAGCAAGAGGAGAGCTCGTACTAGCGTGGGATTCATGTCGTGTCGCCGCCTAACTATGTTTCGACAGCTTAGTCTTCGGAGGCCGGCGATGCAACCGCGTCGCGAATCGGGATTCCTTCGCAGCCTAATTCGGGGCTACGTGCGCCGATTGGGAGCAATAGGCGGCAGCAATAGCCGCTTAGTCGAGGGGACCAAGCTCGTGTGGCCCGCGGAGGACGGGAGCGCTATGAGCCGATCCGCCGGGCTACGGACACCGCGTCCGCCGCGGTTCAGGACGTGGGTGTAGATCATGGTCGTGCTGACATCTCGGTGACCGAGTAGCTCCTGCACAGTCCTGATGTCGTAACCGTCCTCCAGTAGATGGGTCGCGAATGAGTGCCGCAAGCTGTGGCACGTGGCCCGCTTGGATATTCCGGCGCGTTGCAGCGCCGCGCGGAAGGCTCGCTGAACCACCGTCTCGTGCAAATGATGGCGCCGGGGCTCCCCGCCGGAAGCAGCCGCATGCTCCCGCCGCGCCGGAAACACCCATTGCCACACCCACTCGGCCGACGCGCTCGGGAACTTGCGGTCGATTCCCTCCGGCAGCTCCACACGCCCGGCCCCGCGCGCCACTTCGCGATCATGTGCGTCACGCATCCCCGCCAGGTGGCGCAGGAGCGGGCTGATCAGCACCTCGGGGAGCATGGTCCGCCGGTCACGATCGCCCTTCCCGCCGCGAACCACGATCTCGCGTCGAGCGAAATCGAGGTCCTTTACCCTCAGCTGTAAGGCCTCGAGCAGGCGCAGGCCCGACCCGTACAAGAGCGCCGCCACGAGCGCCGGCGTACCGCTCATCTCGCCGATCACGGCCTGGACCTCCTCCCGCGTCAGCACGACCGGCAGACGCTTGGAGGCTTTCGCTCGCACTACGTTGGCGAACAACCCGAGGGGACGGCCGAGGACGCGATCGTACAGGAACACCAGCGCCGCCAACGCCTGGTTCTGTGTCGAGGCACTCACGCCGCCCTCGACGGCGAGGCTCGTCAGAAACCGCTCGACGTCTCGCTCGGCTAACTCGAGTGGGTGTCGCATGCCGCAGAACCGCACGAAGCGCCGCACCCAGCTGACGTACGAGTCCTCGGTCCGGCGGCTGTAATGACGGACACGGATCGCGCGCCGCAACAGTGCGAGCAGTCGTGGACTTCCCCGGGACGGAGAAACGCGACCGCCGGTCATCCCGTAAACCTCGGGAGAACCGGCGGGAACGCAGCGTCACGTTGACGCCCCAAGCATCGTTTTCTTGCGGAAGGCCTCTACAGCTGATGCACCACCTTCGTCGTCGCGTGCTCCGTGATGGTCGTCCCCGCCGGCGCATCGGCCGCCCGCAAGACCCGCCGTATGATGGCAAGCCCCCGCCCCAGATCCGAAACGGTGACCTCGATGTCCGCGGCGACCACCACCACGCTCCCGTCCACGATCCCCATTTGGGTCCCCTCGTCTCCCGTCTCCCCCACGCCTTCGGCTTTGAGCGCCTGGTTCAGGGGATCGGCAAAGCGCGCCCCGCGATCGATGGGCTGGATGTTCCCGGGAAGCATGACCGTCAATCGATGGATCAAGGCTTGTACACGCCCCACACACCGCGGAGCACGTCGGCGATTTCCCCCACCGTCGCCCGCACGCGCACCGCCTCGATGATCGGCTCCATCAGCGGCGCGGAAGGAGTGTTTGCTGCGTCCTTGAGCTGGGCCAATGCGCCTTTCGCCTTTCCCGCGTCCCGTTTCCCGCGCAGGTCCGCGACTCTACGCCGCTGTAGCGCCGCCAGCGCCGAGTAGTCGGGGGCCGGGATCGAAGGGATTTCCTGATCGTCCTCATACCGGTTCACCCCCACCACCACCTCGTCCCCCGACTCGATCGCGCGCTGCTCGGCATACGCGCTCTTGGCAATCGCCTCCTGAAAGAGACCCTGCTCGATCGCCCGCGCCGCCCCACCCGCCCGCTCGATCTCTTCCAGAAGGGAGCGCGCCTCGCGCTCGAGCCAATCGGTGAGCGCCTCGACGTACCAGCTCCCCCCCACCGGGTCCACGGTTTCGGGTATCCCCGTCTCGTGCGCGAGAATCTGCTGCGTGCGGAGCGCGAGCGTGGCGCTCTGCTCCGTCGGGAGCGCCAGCGCTTCGTCGTAGGCGTTGGTGTGCAGCGACTGGGTACCGCCCAACACCGCCGCGAGCGCCTGAATCGCCACCCGCACGACGTTGTTCTTGGGCTGCTGCGCCGTGAGCGTCGAGCCGCCGGTCTGGGTGTGAAAGCGCAAACGACAGGCCGCGTCGTCGGCCTGGAACTTCTCTTTCATGAGATGGGCCCAGAGCCGGCGTGCCGCGCGAAACTTGGCGACTTCCTCGAAGAGATCGCTGAATGAGGCGAAGAAAAACGAGAGCCGCGACGCGAACGCGCTCACATCGATGCCCATCGTCACCGCCCGCCGCACGTACTCGAGGCCGTTCGCGAACGTGAACGCCAGCTCCTGCGCCGCCGTTGCGCCCGCCTCTCGCATGTGATAACCCGACACCGAAATGGGATTGAAGCTCATCTTGCGCTGGGCCACGAAGCGACAGACGTCGGTCGCGAGCCGGAGCGACGGCTCTATTGGGTAGATGTACGTGCCGCGCGCGATGAATTCCTTGAGGATGTCGTTCTGGACCGTCCCCTGCAGCTTGTCGTCCTTCACGCCCTGCTCCTCGCCCACCACGAGATACATCGCGAGCAGAATCGGCGCCGTGGCGTTGATCGTCATCGAGGTCGACACCTTGTCGAGCGGAATCTCGTGGAACAGCCGCTCGAGATCGTCCACCGCGTCGATCGCCACACCCGCCCGCCCCACCTCCCCCTCGGCCATCGGATGGTCGGAGTCGTAGCCCATCTGGGTCGGGAGATCGAACGCGACGGAGAGCCCGGTCTGACCCGCCGCCAGCAAATGGCGGAACCGCGCGTTCGTCTCCTCGGCCGTCCCGAATCCGGCATACTGCCGCATGGTCCAGAGCTTGCCGCCATACATCGTGGGATGGACGCCGCGGGTATACGGGAACGCGCCGGGACGCCCGAGGTCGCGCCCGGGATCGCCCCGCCAATCGTCCGGCCCGTAAATCGGCTTGCGGTCGCTCACTTCACCGCGACCGCTTCGGCCGAGAGGACACGCGCCGCGTACGCGACGTCGTCCTTGCTGCCGATCACGAGCGGCGTGTGCTGATGGAGGTCCGTGGGCACGATGTCGAGAATCGAGCGACGGCCGTCCGTCGCGCGGCCACCCGCCTGGTCCACGAGCAGCGCGAGCGGCGCCGCCTCGTACAACAGCCGGAGCTTGCCTTGCGGGTGATTCGTGTCGGCTGGATAAAGGAAGATGCCGCCGGAAATGAGATTGCGATGGAAGTCCGCCACCAATGACCCGATGTAGCGCGCGTTCTTGGGCTGGACCTCCCCTTCCCCATTCTTGAAGGCGGCCACCACGCGCTGCACCGGGTGCGACCAGCGGTTCCAGTTGCTCTCGTTCACGCTGTAATACTTGCCGACGGGCGGGGACGTGATATTGGGATGCGACAGCAGGAATTCCCCGATCGTGGGATCGAGCGTGAAGCCGTGCACCCCCTGCCCCGTCGTATACACGAGCATCGTGCTCGACCCGTACAGGATGTACCCCGCCGCCACTTGCTTCTTCCCTGCCTGCAGGCAGTCCGCGAGCCCCGCGAGTCCGGTTCGTTTGGTGATGCGCTTGTGAATCGAGAAGATCGTCCCGATTGACACGTTGACGTCGATGTTGGTCGAGCCGTCGAGCGGGTCGTACAGCACGACGTACTTGCCGATGGGCTTGCCGGCCGGAACGGGGATCGGCTCCGGATCTTCCTCGGAAGCGGTGACGCACACCCGGCCGGTGTACTGCACGCTGTTGCGCACGGTGTCGTTGGCGAACAGGTCGAGCTTCTGCTGCAAGTCGCCCGAGACGTTCACCGCGCCCGCGGTGCCGAGGATGTCGGTGAGCCCGGCGCGACGGACGTGGCGGGAGATGATCTTCGCGGCGAGGCAGACGTCGTACAGCAGGTTCGAGAGCTCACCCGTGGCCTCCGGGTGGAGCCGCTCCTGCTCCATGATGAACCGCTCAATCGTGATGACTTCGGAGCCGCGCATCATGGCCGTCCGTGGAGAAGGTGATCGTCCCGCGCTCATCGGTCCTGAGCACCATTATCCCGTGCTGCGCGAGCCGCCCCAGTACTTCGGCGGTCGGATGCCCGTACCGGTTGCGTCGTCCCACGCTGATCACCGCTTCGCGCGGCGCCAGCTCGTCGAGCCACGCGTCTGACGTCGCGCTGCGCGAGCCGTGATGCCCCACCTTGAGCAGCTCCACGCGTCCCACGCGACCCGCCAGATACGCCTCGACCGGCAGTCCCGCGTCGGCCTGGAACAGGAGCCGCTCGTCGCCATACGACACGAGCAACACCACGCCGTGCTCGTTCACGTCGATCGGCAGCCGCAGCCACACCGAATCGGGGCTCAAGACCTGGAGCACCACGCCGTCGAGCTCGATCCGGTCACCCGCGCGCGCCGCGTGCCAGCGCGCGCCCGACGACTCGACCGTCGCCAGGAACTCGAGATAGAGCGGCCGGCCCAAGGGCTCGCCCGGCTCGAGCACGACCTCCGGGTCGAACGCATCCACCACCGCCGGCAGCCCGCCCAGGTGGTCCGCGTCGCCGTGGGTCGCGACGACGACCGCGAGCCGGTCCACGCCGTGGCGGCGCAAGAACGGGACCACCACCCGCCGCCCCGCATCGTCCCCGGGGATTCGGGGACCGCCGTCGATCACGATCCAGCGACCGTGCGGCGTGCGCAACGCCGCCGCGTCGCCCTGGCCAACGTCGAGAAAATGTACCGTCAAACAGACGCAATCGTCGAGTGCGAACGCATCCTTGAGCGACGCGACCACGAGCACCGTGCTCGCAAACGCCACGCGCGCGGCGATGAGCCACGGACGGCGCGGCGCATGCCACAGCCACCAGGCGAGCGCGGCGACGCCGGCCCACAGCGCGGCCGCCTGCCAGCCCGCCATCATCGTCACGTGACCGCCCGGCACCGCCGCCGCCCCGCGCGCCACGAGGTCGAGCAGCGCGAGACCCAAGCCCGAGCCCGCGGCGACGAGCGTCGCGAGGCCCGAGGTGACCCAGGAGAGCGCAAGCGCCAGCACGAGCCCGGGCACGACGACACCCGAGAGCGGGACGGCGATGAGGTTCGCGAGCACGCCGATCGGCGCCACCGTGCCGAACGCGAGCGCGCTGATCGGCGCCGTGAGAAGCGTGGCGGCGATCGAGGGGGCGACGAGCCGGAGCCAGAGCGGGCGGCCACGGAACGCGCGATCGGCCCAGATCACCGCGCCCATCGCTGCTATGGAGAGCCAGGCGCCAACAGCCCGCAGCGCCCAGGGATCGGCGAGGAGCACGATCAGGGCCGCCACCGCGAGGGTGCCTCTCGGCGCCACGATGCGCTGGCGTACGCGCGCCACGTCGGACAGGACGAGCATCGCCACGGCGCGCAATGCGGGCGCGGGGAATCCGATGAGCCACAGGTAGGCGACGAGCACGACGCCCGCGGTCGCCATCCGCGCGCGCGGCGGGAGCCGCAGCTTGGCGAGGAGGAGCGCGAGCCAGGCGGCGAGAAACCCGACGTGCAGCCCGGAGATGGAGAGGATGTGGGCGAGCCCGGAGCGGGCGTAACGCTCGCGTACGGCCGGGTCGAGATCGACGTTGGGTGCGAAGACCAGCGCATCCACGAGCGCTGCCCGGGACCCGAAGAGCAGAGCGGTGCGCTGGGAGAGCCGATCGCGCACGGCGCCGCGCCCGCGCGGGACCGGGTCGAGCTGACGCGCTCGTCGCACCACCAACACGCCGCGGGCGCCGAGACCGTTCCATCGGCCCGCCACCACCCACGTGGTGCCGCCACGCGCGGGCGTGCCGTCGGGCCAGCGCAACCGCAGCTCGCCGCCGCAAGGGCCGGGGATTACGTCCGCCTCGACGGGACCGCCCGCGGAGTCCACGGGATCGGCGAGTCGCACCATCGCCCCCCGGCTCCCTGTTCCCCGCTCCCTGCTCCATCGTCCCGCGCAGCTGGCGCCGCGCTCTCGCGTAGCGGCCGTGCCCCAGAGCGTCCCCGCGACACCGATGATCCCGATGGCGGCGCCGAGCGGAGCGTGCCTCGCGAGAAGGAGGGCGGTCCCCAGGACGGGGAGAACCACGTACCACTCCCCACGCAGTATCGACGGATCGAGCCCAGCGTAGAGTCCGACCGCAAAGGCGATTGTGAGAAACAGAATGGGCGGCCGCATCCGGGCCGCCTCAGCGGCCTAGAGGAGCTGCACCGACTTCGCGCCGCAGCGCGGCGCCAGTCCCACCCGACGGAACCCGTCGAGCAGCGCGACGTCGAGCTTGGCCTTCTCCTGGTCGCTGTCGAGCCGCAGCTCGACCAGCACTTCGCCCTGGGAGGTGGAGACGTAGTTCGGCGACAGCCGGTTGAGCGCGAACACCAGCACGTCGCCACGGCAGGTATCGCAGCCGCAGAACCGAGGCAGCTGGGGACGGAGCTTCCCGTACTCCCGCTGCAACACCTCGTACGTCACGTTCGTCACCCCACGACGGCGAGCTCCTGACCCCGACCGAGCGGCTGGGCCGTGAAGGTGGATCCGGTCGTGCCAGTGAGGCGCACTGAGCGATACTCGCCGATCCAGGAATCCCGGCCTGCGAGGAGCGCCACCTTGTTCGTACGGGTGCGACCCTGCAGGAATTCCCCGCGCTTCGCGCGGCCCTCGACCAGCACTTCGTGCGTCGTGCCCACGAGCCCGACGTTCTTCTGGCGCGCGAGCCGGCGCACGAGCGCGATGAGCCGCTCGAGTCGCTCACCCGCGACATCGTCGGGCACGGCATCCTTGAGCCGCGTCGCGGGCGTGCCGTCGCGCGGCGAGTACTTGAACGTGTAGGCATCGTCGAAGCCGACCTGCTCCACGAGCGACAAGGTCTCCGAGAAATCCTCCTCGGTCTCGCCGGGGAAGCCCACGATGATGTCGGTCGTGAGCGCGATGCCGGGCACGGCGGCGCGCAACGCAGCGACGACGCCGAGGTAGCGGTCCCGATCGTAGCGGCGCAGCATGCGCTTGAGCACGCGCGAGCTGCCGCTCTGCACCGGCAGGTGGACGTGCTCGCACACCGGGGGCGTCTCGGCCATCGCCCGAACCACACCGTCGGTGAAATCAGTGGGATAGGGGGACGTGAAGCGGACCCGCCGGATGCTTTCCACGGCGCCGACCGCGCGCAACAGCTCTGCGAAGTCGTGCGTGCCGTCGTAGTAACTGTTGACCGTCTGGCCAAGGAGCGTGACCTCCGTGGTACCGGTACGGGCGAGGTCGGTCACCTCGCGTACCACGTCGGTCAACTTGCGGCTCCGCTCGGGTCCGCGCGTCATCGGAACGATGCAGAACGTGCACCGATAATCGCAGCCGCGTTGCACGGTGACGTACGCCGAGGTGGCGGTCTCCCGCACGGGCGGCACGTCTTCGTAGTGCTCCCAATTCTTGAAGGTCGTGTCGGCCGCGCGCTCGCCGCCCCTGGCCCGCGCGATGAGCTCGGGGAGCCCACGGTAGCCGTCCGGACCCACCACCAGATCGACCTGCGGCACGCGCTCGAGGAGCCGGGGACCGAGCCGCTGCGCCATGCAGCCGACGACGCCCAGCACGCTGCCCGGCCGCTTCACCTGCTTCAGCTCGCCCAGGCGGGAGAGCACCTTCTGCTCCGCGTGGTCCCGCACCGCGCAGGTGTTCACGAGCACCACGTCCGCCTCGGACGGCTCGGCCGCGGCCGAGTAGCCTTCCCGCGCCAGCACGCCGAGCATGAGTTCGGAGTCCGAGACGTTCATCTGACAGCCGTAGGTTTCGATGTAGACGCGCGGCATGGGGCTAGAAGATAACTGCAGAACTAGCGTATCGTGATGTCGAAGCGGGCGCTCCCATCCCACTCGTCCACTGGCAGATACACCGAGAGGTAATCTTCCGTGAGGACCTCCACCTTGCCTTCCCCACGCCCGCACACGACGCCGTCGGCCCGACGGCCGAGGCGCGTCAGCCGGTACGCGCGCTCCTTGGCGTCGCCGAGCTCGCGGAGCTCGCGCCCGCGATCGCGCAGGATCGCCGGAGCGACGGGGTTCGGGAGTCGGGTCGCCGCGGCCCCTGGCCGCTCACTGTACGGGAACACATGCAGGTACGTGAAGGGCAATGCGTCGACGAGCGCGAGGGTGGCGCGGTGTTCGGCATCGGTCTCGCCCGGGAACCCGGCGATGATGTCCGCACCGAGCCCGAACACGGGCATCCGCTCGGCGAGCCACTCAAGGCGCGCGCGGTAGGACGCGGCCGTGTACCAGTGGCGGCCCATCCGCTTGAGGATGCGGTCCGCCCCGGACTGGAGCGGCGCGTGCAGGTGAGCGGCGACGTGCCGCGGTGCCTCGATGAGGAGCCGCGCGATCGTGTCGTCCACCTCTGTGGCCTCGATGGAGGAGAGTCGGAAGCGGACGGATGGAACGGCGCCAATCAAGGCTTCGAGAAGCTCTCCCAGGGATCGGAGCGTACCGCTCCCCGCTCCCCGCTCCCTGTCTTGCCCCCACGTCCCGATATGCACGCCCGTCAGCACGATCTCCGCGTGCTGCTCGGCGAGAACTCGGGCCTCCTCCACCAGCTCCGGAATCGAGCGCGAGCGATTCGCGCCTCGGGCGATCGTCGTCGCGCAGAAGGTGCAATGCTCGTCGCAGCCGTCCTGGATCTTGAGCAAGCCCCGGGACCTGCCTGTAGTCCCCCCTCTCCCGAAGGGAGAGGGGGACAGGGGGTGAGGACCGGGGACGGGGAACGCCACCCCCGCCGCCCGCAGCACCTGCGCCGGCTCCGCACCGCCCACGACGGCGCGCACCGACGGGAGGGCCGCGATGTGACCATTGTCGAGCGCCGCCGCGCAGCCCATCACGACCGTTTGGATGCCGCCGCGCCGGCGCGCGAGGCGGCGCACCAGTCGGCCCAGCTTCGCCTCGCTCTCGTGCGTGACGGTGCAGGAGTTGACCACGGCCAGGTCCGCGGCGGCGGGGTCGTCTACGACCGCGGCGCCGGCGTGCTCGAACGCCCGGCGCACGAGCGCCGTGTCGTATTGGTTCGCCTTACAACCGAAGGTGTGGAAGTAGACGTTCACGGCCGCACGACCAGGCCCACGAGCACGGTCCACACGCGCTCGGTGAGCCCCGTGCCCCGTCGCTCGAGCCGCTCGACGCCCAGGTCGATCGAGGCCCGGCCCTGCGCGAACGAGCGACCGGTGCCCGCCGCGGCCGCGAACTCGGTGGGTGCCGTGGTCCCCGGGCCGAACGGCATCTGGCCGCCCCGCACGCCGAGCCGCAAGGGCATCCGACCCGATCCGAACTCCGCCCCCCCCGACCAGCTCCAGGTGTTGAACGCACCGGGACCCGAACGCGACCAGGACCGCCAGGCGACCGATCCCCCGAATTTCACGCTGGGGCTCGGCGCGAACAATATGCCGCCGCCGGCGCCGTGCGGCAGGTCGGTGAGCGCGGTCGTACTGTCGCCCGTCTTGGCGCGCAAACGGCTGTCGGACCGCGCCCAACCCGCGACCGAGAGCCCCGGGGCCACGCCGATCAAAATGCTGCCCGAGACGCCGAACCCGCTGTAGCGCACTTCCGCGAGCTGCTGCACGGTGTGGAACGTGGTGTCGTCGAAACGCCGCTCCGCAGTCTCGCGCGTGGAGCCTGTGAGGAGGTGGATGCCGCCCCCGATCGCGATGCGACGGTTCAGCCGGCTGGCCGCGACGAAACGCACATCCGCCACGCTCCCATCGCTCGTCAGCTCGTCAGTGTAACGCTGGAGCACGCCGCGCAGCAGAAAGGAGTCGCGCTGCGTCACGTCCCACGACTTGTCGAGGTAGGTCGTGAATCCGGCGGCGAGCGCGAGCCTGGGCGCCACGCGTCCCGCCGCGCTCAACAGGGGGAAACGGGTGCTCCGCAGACTCGCCGTCGAACCGCCGAAGTCGGATTCGCGATACGACGTGCCCGACATCGCCGTGGCCGTGAGGATGGAGAGGTCGGCGAGGGGTGCCTCGCTGAGGGGCGACAGCGGGTCGAACGGCGTGAACGCGCCGGCGGTGGACCGAGCGCGCACCGACTCGAACCGCCCGGGCGTGCCGAGCCCCTGGATGCCGAATTGCGAGTCCTGGGAATACAGACGGCTAGACGGGTAGACGGCTAGCAGCAACGTTGCAACGAGAGGTCTAGCCACGCTCATAGTCACCGCCCTCCGAACGGGTACCGCCGCACGTACGTAATCCGGAGCGCAGGCCGGAAGGCCGCCGCGATGGTCGGATAGAATCGGATCTCCGCGAACGATTGGGCTTCGTCCCTCGCCGCCAACACGAACGTGGTCGGTTGCGTCGAGTCCGCCGCCCAGGCCTGCAACACGTTGGTGACTTCGACCTGGACGGTGTCCGTTGTCCCGATGTGGATCATGGTCGAGTCGGTATGCGTCACGTCGATGGCAATGGGCGACTTCGCCCCGAGATCGACGAGGACCGCGTGCACTTCCACCGCGAACGAGTCGATGGGCACCCCGGCGGCCGCCACCGCCGGCACCAGGCTGAGCGTCGCCCGAATGATCTGCGACGAGTCACGAATGACGCGCGGAAACGCCACGCGGATGATGCTCCGCGCCGACGGGGCGCCCCCCACCGTGAGGGTGGAGTCGATGCCCGGTGGCGGGGGATTGCGCACGAAGCTCTCGAACGCCGACAGGCCCAGGCCCATGTTGCGCGACACCGGGACCCCTGACGAATCCACGCGAATGTAGCGGGACAGGAATTGCGGGCCGGAGACCAGGCCACTCGTAATCGCGATACTCACGGGCGAGTCGGCGCTGACGCGGATGCCGTACGCCACAGACCCGGAGTCGGCACCGACGTAGCGCGCCGCCGTCGAATCGAATTTCACGAACAGCGTGATCGTGTGACCGATGGTGTCCACCGCGGCGCTGTCTCCCGTCACCGAGTCCTTGCGGTTCGGTCGGGCCAGCAGCGTATCGATGTTCAGAGTCCGGAGCAGAGAGTCCGTGAACGCGCCGCTCACATCGGCGAACGTCGTGGTCGAGTCGATGGTCTTCGGCAACCGATAGAAGGCGAGCGTCAGGTTGGTCAGCGCGGAGTCGTAGCGGCTGATGACCATCCGGAGCCTGGCCGAATCCGCGCCTTCGATGAGGCCCGTCGTCGTGTCGTTGGGGTTGATCCGGAAGCGGGTCCCCGGCCCGTTGATCCGGAAGATCGCCCGCCCGTCCACGACGCCGGGCACGTTCGCCGCGAGCAGCAGCGCGGACCGATGCGGCAGCACGTACCCGCGGAACGAAGAGTCCCGAGACAGATCGTAGAGCACGGTGTCGGCAATGGTCAGCCCGGCCGTCGGGCAGTAGTTCGGACACACGCCGGGCGCGCTCAAGTCCTCTACGCAGGCCGCGGCGAGCACCGCGGCGCCGATCAGGGCCAGGCGGCGGACCCTCATTTCGTGAGCGTCGCCTTCGCAAACGCGTCGGGCAGGAGATCGCGCAGCACCCAGCGGCGCTCGGTCTTCGGACCCACCGCGATCACCTCGAGGTCGAGCCCGAACTCGGCCAGCAGCTGGCGACAGGCACCGCACGGCGACGCCGGCGGATCCACGTCCGTCGCCACCACGATGCGGCTGAAGCCGCGCGCCCCGTCGGCCACCGCCGCGCCGATCGCCATTCGCTCGGCGCAGATCGTGAGCCCATAGGACGCGCTCTCCACGTTCGCGCCCACGTACACGCGGCCGTCCGCGGCCTGGAGCGCCGCACCAACCCGGAACTTGCTGTACGGGCAGTAGGCGTTCTTCTGCACGTCGCGCGCCCGTCGAATCAGATCGGCGCTCATCCCCGCAGCTCCGGCAGGAAGGAGGTTCCGACAGGCGACGCGACGCCGAAATACTCCGCGACCGTCGCGCCCAAGTCGGCGAACGATTGCCGCTCGCCCAGGGCCACGGGCGTCACCCGCGGGCCGAGCGCCAGCACCGGCACCGCCTCCCGGGAGTGATCCGTCGAGGGCGTGGTCGGGTCGTTCCCGTGATCGGCCGTCAGGATGATGAGATCGTCTCCGCTCACGCGGGCCTCGAGCCGGGGGATCCAGGCGTCGAGCTCCCGCAATCCTTGATAGAACCCCGCCACGTCGTTCCGGTGCCCCCAGGTCTGGTCGAATTCGATGACGTTCACGAAGATGAACCCCGTCCGGGTCCGCTCGAGCGCCTGCTCGATCAGCCGGTACGCATCGGCATTGGTCGGCGTGTGCTCGCTCGTGATGTTCCGGCCCGCGAACAGGTCGTCGACTTTGCCGATCCCCACGCGGGGGATCCCCGCCGCCGCGAGCCGATCGAGCAGCGTTTCGCCCACCGGCGCGATCGAGAAATCCTTGCGACGCGGCGTGCGCTCGTACGCGCCGGGCTTCCCCGCGAACGGCCGCGCGATCACGCGACTCACGGCCTGCTCGCCCACGAGGAGCTCCCGCGCCACCCCGCACGCCCGGTACAGCTCCTCGAGGGGCACCGTGCCCTCGTGCGCCGCCACCTGAAAGACCGAGTCGGCGGAGGTATAGACGATCCACTTCCCGGTCCGTTGGTGCTCTTCTCCGAGCTCCGCGATGATCTGCGTGCCGGAGGCCGCCTTGTTCCCCAACCACCCCCGACCGGTACGCCGCGCGAACTCGTCCAAGAGCTCGCGCGGGAAGCCGTGAGGATAGGTCCGAAACGGCTTCGACAACAGCACGCCGCAGATTTCCCAATGCCCGGTCGTCGAATCCTTCCCCGCTGACGCAGGGAGGGCGACGCCATATGCGGCCGCTGCGCTGACCCCGGGCGCAAGCCCGGGGATTCCCCGAGCCTTGCCCAACCCCAACCGCTCCAGGTTCGGCAGCCTGAACCCGCCCACCGCACGCGCCACGTTGCCGAGCGTATCGGACCCCGCGTCGCCGTAGGCCGCGGTGTCGGGCGCGGGCCCGATCCCGAGTCCGTCGAGGACGATGATCGCCGCGCGCTTCAATCGTAGACGCGGGGCAGCCGGGGACCGAGGGACGTCAGCACCGCGCGCTGTAGCTCACCGCTCCAGGCGGAGAACTCCTCCAGGGTGATGCGGTCCTTCCCGCCGTCGCCCTCGCCGATCAGCGTCGCCACGTCCCCCATCCGCGCGAGCTGCTCTCCGGTGTCGATCATCGTCAAGTCCATCGTCACCGCCCCGATGATCGGGCACCGTCGCCCCTCCGCACCGAGGAGCACCGCGCCCTTGCCCGAGAGCCCCACCGCCCGCCGGATCCCGTCCGCGTAGCCGATGCCAAGCGTGGCTACGGTGGTGTCGCGCGTGGCGCGCCACGACGCGTTGTAGCTCACCGTCTCCCCCGCCGTCACGCGTCGCACCGCAAGGACGCGAGCCCGCACACGCACGACCGGCTGCGGCTCCGGGAAGCCTTCGCCCGGTGAGCCACCGTACAGGAACACGCCAGGCCGCACGACATCGAAGGCGAAACGCTTGCCGGAGAGCGCCGCCGCGCTGTTCGCCACGTGCAACACGGTGGGCCGGCGCGCGAGCCGCGCCACTGCGCCCTCGAACCGCTCGAGCTGCTGCTCGGCCGAGCCGTCGCGCCGATCGGCCGAATGGAACTGCGTGTAGCATCCCTCGAGCGCCGGCGTGTCGGCGGCGGCGCGCACCGCCTCGATTTCGTCCCACCGCACGCCGGACCGGCCCATCCCGGTGTCGATCTCCAGGTGGAATGGACGGTCCCGACCACCCCTGGTCCACGCCGAGATCGTTTCTGCGTCGCCGAGCACCGGCGTCAGCCGGAGCCGGTCGTACTCCCCGAAGAGCGAGGGTTGTCCCGGCATGAAGACCACGACTGGTCGGGTGATGCCGGCGGCGCGGAGCTCCGCACCTTCATCGAGCGTCGCGACGCCGTACCCCCAGGGATCGAGCGCTTCGAGCGCCTTGGACACAGCCACCGCTCCCACGCCGTACGCGTTCGCCTTCACGACCGGGAGCAGTCGCGTGCCGGCAACCCGGGCGACCGTGCGGGCGTTGTCGGCGACGGCGGTGAGGTTCACCTCGACCCACGCACGGGACGGGGAGGGCGGGGAGGGCGCGGTGGGCGCCTGACGCCCGCGGATTGACCCGTTCACAGGCGCGGGTATGATAACGCGGAAACGTAGGACTTAAAAGGGGTTGAGGAGGGTGGGAATGGCTAAACGTAACGTCAAACGGGAGAGGGGAGAGGGGAGAGGTACGCTCCGTGGCCTGCCGCCCCTCGTCGCCGCTTATCGAATCCAGGAGGACGCTGCTCGAGTCGGGTTCGATTGGCCGGACGCGAAAGGGCCCTTCAACAAGGTTAAGGAAGAGCTCAGCGAACTCAAACGGGCAACGGACAGCGGGCAGCGTGAAGCCATCGAGGACGAGCTAGGCGATCTGCTGTTCGCGGTCGTCAATCTCGCGCGCAAGCTCGACATCGATCCGGAAGCCGTGCTGGCGCGGGCGAACGACAAGTTCACCCGGCGCTTCGGGGAGGTCGAGCGGCTGGCCGCGGAGCGGGGGTTCAAGGTCGGGCAGGCGAATCTCGAGGAGCTGGATCGCTTGTGGGAGGAGATAAAGAGGCGGTAGAGGTCGGTAGAAGTCGTAGAGGATGTACCTCTACCGTCCTCTACCGACCTCTACGACCTCTACCGCCCTCTCTATGGCCACAGTTTATACAACGTCCTCGGAAACGCGATCGCTTCGCGAATGTGTGGAATGCCGCAAATCCAGGCGACCGTGCGCTCCACGCCGAGTCCAAATCCCGCGTGCACGAAGGTGCCGTATTTCCGCAGGTCGAGATACCAGCTGTACGCCTCTTCGGGGAGCTTCTCCGCGCGGATCCGCGCGAGCAGCTTGTCGTGGTCGTCTTCGCGCTGGCTGCCGCCGATGATCTCCCCGTACCCTTCCGGCGCCAGCAAGTCATTGTTCAGCACGGTGCGGGGGTCCGCCGGGTTTTCCTTCATATAGAAGGCCTTCACGGCCTTCGGATAGTTGAACACGAACACGGGCCGGTCGTACTGCTTCGCGAGCAGCGTCTCAGCCTCCCCCCCAAGATCCTGCCCCCACTCGATGTCGCTGCCCAGCGTCTTGAGCTTCGCCACCGCGTCGGTATACGAGATCCGTGGGAACGGCGGCCGCACGGCGGCCAGCGGCTTCACGTCGCGCTCGAGCTCGACGAGCTCCGCTTTGCGCTGGTCGAGCGCGCGCGCCACGATGGAGGAGACGAACTGCTCCTGCAGCTGCATGTTCGCCTCGGAGTCGTTCCAGGCGACTTCGGGCTCGACCATCCAGAACTCGGTGAGGTGCCGGCGCGTCTTCGATTTCTCCGCGCGAAACGTGGGCCCGAAGCAGTACACCTTGCCGAGCGCGGCGGCGGCCGCCTCCACGTAGAGCTGTCCGGTCTGCGCCAGGTACGCTTTGCCCAAGTCGAAGTAATCCGTCGCGAACAGCGTGCCCGCGTGCTCGCCGATCGAGCCCGTGAGAATCGGCGTGTCCACCAGCGTGAAGTGCCGCTCGTAGAAGAAGTCACGGATCGCCTGCTCCACTTCGCTGCGGACTCGCGCGATCGCCACCTGGAGCCGGCTGCGGAGCCAGAGATGACGGTGCTCGAACAGGAAGGCGGTGCCGTGCTCCTTGGGCGTAATGGGAAAGTCGGGGCTCCGGCCCAGCACCATCAGGTCCTGCGCCGTGAGCTCCACCCCGCCCGCCGCGCGCGCATCGGCGCGCACGGCGCCCCTCACTTCCACTGAGGTCTCCTGCGTCAGCGTCCCGAATGCCTCCCACGCCGCTTCCGGGACGTCTTTCTTCGAGAGCACCACCTGCAGGTACGCGGTCCCGTCGCGCAGCGTGATAAACGCGATCTTCCCGGACGAGCGCGTGGTCATGACCCAGCCGCGCGTGACGACGGGCTGGCCGGTGAGGGAGGGAAGCTCTTCGATCCGGTGAAAGTCGGGCATGGGGGCGGGATGTTAGCGGAGGGTGGAAGAAGTGTCAACGCGACACGAGTGCGGAGTGTGGAATGCGGAGTGCGGAGTGTCGAATGGCAAACTCCGCACTCCACACTCCGCATTCCGCACTTGAGTCACCCCACTCGAAACAACTCAAACCCCCTCTCGTATCTCGCCACAATCCGCTCCCGATACGCCGCGTGCTCCGATTGGACCAGCGCCGGATCGCGCGCAATGATCTCCCCCGCCGCCCGCCGTGCCGCTTCGAGCAGCGGCAAATCGGTCGCGAAGTTCGCGTAGCGCAGCGGCACGCCGCCCGACTGCCGCGCCCCGGTGAGCTCGCCCATGCCGCGCTCCTGCAGATCGAGCTCCGCGATCTTGAAGCCATCCGTGGTCTCGGCAAACGCCTGCAGGCGGGCCGCGGCTTCGGGAGCGTCGGAGAGCAGGATGCAATGGCTCGCCGCCGCCCCGCGTCCCACGCGCCCGCGCAGCTGGTGCAGCTGTGCCAGCCCGAATCGCTCGGCGTGCTCGATCAACATCACCGTCGCGTTCGCCACGTCGATCCCGACTTCGATCACGCTCGTCGCGACGAGCACGTGCACCGCATTGTCCCGAAACGCCCGCATCGTCTCGTCCCGCTCCTCGGGCTTGAGCCGCCCGTGCACGAGACCGACCTCGAGCTCGGGGAATACCTTGGCGAGTCGCCCGGCCATCGTGGTCGCCGCCTTGAGATCCGCCCGCTCGGACTCGTCGATCACCGGATAGATCACATACACCTGTCGCCCCGCCGCACACTCGCTCCTGATGAACTCATAGATCTTGGGACGGGCCGCTTCCGTGCGCAGCGCGGTCTTGACCGTGCCGCGCCCGGGCGGGCGCTCGTGCAGCTGGGTGACGTCGAGGTCGCCGTACAACGTCAAGGCGAGTGAGCGCGGGATCGGGGTCGCGGAGAGGAGGAGGACGTCCGGCGCGTCGCCCTTTTCCACCAGGCTCGCCCGCTGCTCCACGCCGAAGCGATGCTGCTCGTCGATCACCGCCAGGCCCAGGCGCCGGAACCGCACCGATTCCTGGATGAGCGCGTGCGTCCCCACCACCAGGCGCGACGCGCCCGCCGCGATCCGCTCGCGCGCGGTGGCTTTCTCGACCGGCGTCAGCCGCCCGATCAACAGGTCGGGCCGGAGCTCGAGCGGCTCGAGCAGCCGCGTGAGCGTGGCGACGTGCTGCTCCGCCAGGAGCTCGGTGGGCGCCATGATGGCGGCCTGGTAGTCGTTCTCTACGGCGAGGAGCATCGCGAACAGCGCCACCACGGTCTTCCCGGTCCCCACGTCGCCCATGAGCAAGCGGTGCATGCGCAGCGGCGCGGTCATGTCGTCCGCGATCTCCCGCACCGCGCGACGCTGATCCCCCGTCAGCTCGAAGGACAGATGCTCCTTGAGCCGCGTGGTGAGCTCCTTCTTGAGGGCGAACCGGATGCCGGCGCGGGCGCGCTTGGCGAGCGCGCGGGCGCGCGCCTGCACGAGCTGCTGATCGAACAGCTCGTCGAACGCGAGCCGGCGGCGGCCCGCTTCGGCTTCGGCGACGCTGGTAGGCCGGTGCACCGCCGCGAGCGCGACGTGCAGCTCGGGCAGTCCAACCGCGGCGCGCAGCTTGGGAGGGTGCGGATCGTGCACGAGCGCGAGCAGCGCGTCGAGGTGCTGGTGCACGAGGGCGCGGATCTGGCGATGCGTGAGACCTTCCGTCGCGGGGTACACCGGCAAGACCAAGCCGTGATCACCGCCGCTCTCGGCCGAGTCGGCGAGAATCACGAACTCGCGCGGCACCAGCTGGCGACCGTGGTAATAGCGCACCGGCCCCGTGACGAGCAGCAGCTGATCCTTCTTGATCTGCCGCTCGAGGAAGGGCTGGCCCGGCCAAGCACACTCGAGCGGGCCGCTGTCGTCCCGCAGCACCGCGCGGAACACGCGCAGGCCCCGGCGCGTGGGGATGATCCCCGTGCTCACCACGCGTCCGACGCACGTGACCTCCTGGCCCACGTGTGCTTTCGCGAGCGGCGTGACCGTCGTCGCATCCAGGTAGCGGTGGGGGGCGTGGTACAACAAGTCGCCCACGGTGCGGATGCCGAGCCGCGCCAGTGCTTCGGCGCGCTTGGGGCCGACGCCCTTCAGGTATTTCACCGACATCGTGAGCGACAGCGTCATTGCGAAACGAGCCGACGTGCGTAGCCCGCGGCCTCGAACACCTCTAAGTCCTCTATATCCTCTCCAACGCCGATGAACCTGATCGGCACCCGCACCGCCCGTTCGAGCGCCACCACGCTCCCGCCCTTCGCGGTGCCGTCGAGCTTGGTGACGATGAGCCCGGTGAGCGGCACCGCGCCCGCGAATGCGCGCGCCTGATGCACGGCGTTCTGGCCGACCGTAGCGTCGACCACGAGGAGCGACTCATGAGGCGCGCCGGGCTGCTGCTTGGCGACGACGCGCACGACTTTTTTCAACTCCTCGAGCAGGCGTTCTTCCGTATGCAAGCGACCGGCGGTATCCACGAGCACGGTGTCGGCGACGCCCCCCCGCCCCCCGGCACGCGCCGCCGCGATCGCGTCGAATGCGACGGCGGCGGGATCGCCGGTGCCGGTGACGCAGCGCACGCCTAGCCGGTCGGCCCAGATCTTGAGCTGCAGGGTGGCGCCCGCGCGGAACGTGTCCGCGGCCGCGAGCAGGACGCTCCGCCCCTCACGCATCAGACGCTGGCCGAGCTTCGCCACTGTGGTCGTCTTGCCGACGCCGTTCACGCCGAACACGAGCAGCACCGTGGGTGGTGTCGCGGCCCGGGCGAGTGCGCCGGGATCCGCACCACTCGCGGGCGCAAGCACCGTCGCGACCGCGCGCTCGAGTGCGGCGCGAAAGTCGCCATCCGGCGTACGCGAGACGTCGGCGAGGATGGCTTCGGTCGCTTCGACGCCGAAATCTGCTTCCAGCAGGATGCGCTCCGACGCTTTGCGGTCGGCGGCGGTGGACTTGCCGAACACGCGGGCCAGGCGCTCCCACAGTGCGGTGGCCATCAGGGAAGGCCCTGGCGCCGCCGCCACGCCCATTCCGTCGCGAACGCGGCGATCGCGAGCACAAAGAGCCACCACCGATCGCGCAGCGGCACGGGGACGAGTCTTCCCTCTGACGCTCCCGGCTGCGAAGTGAGCACGGGGGTCGCCGGCCGCCATTCATCGGAGTAGTCGTCCACGATGACCAGCCCATGCTCCGGCCCATCCGCTACGGCATAGCGATACGCACTGGGCGGGAGCCGCAGCTCGGCGCGGCCGCCGGCATCGAAGCGCAGCGTATCGACGCGCTGTCGATTGTCGGTCGTGAGCGAGAGCACGACGTCTCGCGCCGCGCCTGACCCGGCCCAGCGCCAAACCGTCGGCATGCCATTCGGAACGTCGTACGTGATCGGAAGGAACCGCTCCCCTCTCCCTTCTCCCTTTTCCAGCAGCCAATCCGTTAGCCCTGCTACGAGCGCCCGATACGCTTCGGCACTCGCGCCGCCACGGAATGCCCACCGGTACAGCCCGCCCGCCGCGATCACCGCGCGGCGCCGACCCCCGCCCTCTCGCTCCGAGAGCAACAGCACCGGGCGTGGCGGCCCGCGGCGCGCGAGCCGGGCCGTGAGCGCGACCACGGCCGAGCTGTCGGGCTGGGACGCCGCGTCGGCGAGGGACGCCGCCGGGGGAAGCGAGTCCCAGGCGACGCCGGCGAGCGCCGCGGCGAGTGGAGAGGGGCCGGGCGGTTGCACGTACCAGTCGCCGTCTTGCCGGCCTCCCCCAGGCGGCCAAAGCAGGGTCGCTGCCTTCGGCGCGAATCCCGTGAAGGCCGTCGGATCGCCGGCCTCGATCACGAGCTGCGCCGAGGCCACGGCCCGCGCCACGTCGCTCGCGGGCCGGCTCTCGAGCGTCGTCGCGTCGCGCCACCCTCTCCCGGGCCGCTCAGTCTCGACGAAGGTGCGAACGGGCAAGCGCGCTACCTCCGTAAGCGTGCGGGCCAGGAACCGTGTCTCCCAGTCCGGGGGCGATGCGAGCAGCACCACGGAGGGCTGGGGACTCACCTCGATGGCGAATTGCCGCGCATCGTCGCGAGGCTCTTCATCTCTAACCCCCTCCAACCGCACTTCGAGCGCCGTCCAACCGGGAATCGGGACACGGGACACGAGGAACGTGATGTCGGTGGACACAATGCCACTGTCAGGGAGCATCACATTTCGGGATGCGATCCGTCGTCCTCCGAGATTCACCGCCAACGTCGCGTCACGTTTCCCGCTTTCCGTTTCCCGTTTCCCGGCCGTCCCGTAACTCACCTTGATCCGAACCGTATCTCCCGCCCCCGCCCCGACTCTCCGCGGTGCCTCGACATCGGAAACGAACGCGTCGAAGAAGGGCGGGCGCGGCAGGACGACGATCCGAGCGCGGCGGCGGAGATCCGGCGGGATATCGGCGACGTCGCTCACCGCGCCATCGGTGACCACCACGATGGGACCGCCACGCGCCGCGGCCGCCGCGATGGCGGGGGCGAGCCGGCTCACGCCGTCGCTCGGCGGCGAGGTGTCGAAGGCGGTCACGCGATCGCCGAACCGCCAGATGGTGCCGCCCTGGGCGATCGTTCGCGCCGTGTCGATCGCCTCGCGCCAACGGCTGCCCCGCCCCGTCATGCTCAACGACGCGTCGAGCAACACGAGCGGCGCGGTTCCGCTCCCGGATTCGTGTCGCGCGGCGCTCGGGTTCCAGACAAGGACGGCGACCGCGCCGAGGCCGGTGGCGCGGAGCGCGGCCAGTCCGAGCGTCACCCGGCGAGGCACGCCAGCGCCTCCCGCAATGTGAACCGTCCCTCGTGCAACGCGCGACCGACGATCGCCCCAGCGAGCCTCGCGTCGCGCGCACGCCGCAGGTCGTCGAGGGATGCGACGCCCCCCGACACGATGACGTCGAAGCCGAGCGCCGCGATGGCCCGGGCGCCGGGGACGTCCGCGCCCGCGAGCGCTCCATCCCGAGCGGCATCGGTGTACACGATCGTGCGCACGCCGGCGGCCAGGAGCTGCTTCGCGAGCTCGAGCGGCGACACGTCCAGCACGGTGGCGGACCCGCGCGGCGCGACCCGCCCGTCGCGCGCGTCGATACCGACGGCGAGCCGGTCGGCGCCGTGCCGCGCGATGAGGCGCGCCACCAGAGGGCCATCCATCGCCGCCGCGCTGCCGATGATCACGCGGCGCGCGCCCTGCGTGAGCGCTTCAGCGATATCCGTTTCCGCTGTGAAGCCCCCGCCCACTTGCACGGGGATGGGCGACTCCGCAAGCACCCGGCGCGCGAGCGCGCGGTTCTCGCCCCGCCCCCCGCCCCCCCCCAGGGCGCGATCGAGATCGACGAAGTGGATCCAGCGCGCCCCATCCCGGGCGTACTGGTGCGCCACAGCGACGGGGTCGCAGTCGGACGAGCGCGCGACGCGCCCGCCTTGGACATCGATGGCGGGATAGAGGTCCACAGCTGTGAGGAAAGCTAAGTCGCTAGCCGGAATTACGGTCCAACCGTGCGACCGTCTGCCCGTCCGACCTCAGTCGCGCGCGGCGGCGACGGCGGGAGCGACGGGCAGCGACGTCTTTGGCTCGAGTTGCGTCAGCAGCCGGTCGCGCGCCGCCGCGTACTCGGCCTGGAGGCGCTTCGGCACGGGCGTCCCCGCCCCCATGTCCTTGCGCTGCGGGTTGGTCGGCCGGCCGTTCACGAGGAACTCGTAGTGCAGATGCGGTCCGGTCGAGAGGCCCGTGGAACCGACGTACCCGATCGTCTCCCCCTGCTGCACGCGCTCGCCCGTGTGCAGGCCCTGCGCGAACGCGGAGAGATGCCCGTACCGCGTCCGGATGCCGTTCGCGTGCCGGAGATCGATCACGTTGCCGTAGCCCCCGTCCTCGCGGCCCACGCGCGTCACGATCCCGTCGGCAGTCGCGCGCACGGGTGTGCCGTAGGGCGCTGAGAAGTCGACGCCCTCGTGGGCCCGCCAGCGGTGCAGGATGGGGTGAAAGCGGGCACCGAAGCGGCTCGAGACCCGGCGGAACTGGAGCGGCGCGCGGAGGAACGCCCGGCGCAGCGACCGGCCGCGCTCGTCGTAGAATCCGGTCACACCCCGGCTATTGGTTTGGTCCGGATCTTCGAAGTAAAAGGCGTAGTCGGGCGTGCGGGCGACGTCCACCCGGGCCGACAGGATTCGCCCGAAGCGCCGTTCGCCCTCGGAGGAGTCCAGCCGCTCGAACAGCACCGTGAAGCGGTCGCCGGGGCGGATGTCGCGCGTGAAGTCCACCTCCCAGTCGTAGACGTCGGCGATGGCCCAGGCCAGCTGGCGTCGCTCGACGGGGGGGAGGAAAGAGTCGGCGACGGCTTTGTCGAGCGCGTCGTACAGCGAGGTCTCGATCAGGCCGGTTACCCGAATGCGGGTGATGGTCCACGGGATCGTGTCGACGGTCTCGGTCCACCCGACGGCGGCGCGCGCGATCCCGAGCCGGCGATCGCGGGACAATCGCACGGTGACGCTCGTGGTGACGCTGTCGGCCTTCAAGCGGCGGAAATGGAACGCCAGCCCGGGCCGGAGCCGCCGCACGGGCAGGCTCTTCGCCGCCGCGAGGAACGCGACGTAGTCGCGCCCGCGCACGCCGCCGCGCGCGAGCACGTCGCCGAGCGTCTCGCGCTTGCCCAGCGTTTCAGTGAAGTCGACGTACGCCGCGTCCACCATCAGGGGGCGCGCGGTGAGCGGCCGTCGCCAGGGCCACGCGTCGGACGCGGCCCAGACGAGGCCGCCGGCGACGAGGGCGCCGGCGACGACGTAATGGCTCAACCGCCGATTCATCAGTCCATTTGCCGCCGGATGAACGTGGGGATCTCGAGCTCGTTCATCTCCGATGGGAGCGGCGGCGGCTGGACCGGCGCCGGCCGGCGCGCCGGTTGCTCGGCCGCTCTCGCGAAGCTCCCCCCCCCCACGCCGGCGGGCGGCATCGGCGCGGACCGCGTCGCCCGTTCGCGGAAAGGGAGGACGCCCGGCGCTCCTCGCGCCGGCAGCTCCGCCCCCGCGGGCCTGTCGAATCCGGTCGCGATGACCGTCACGCGGATCTCGCCGTGCATCGCGGGATCGTTCACGGTCCCGAAGATGATCTCGGCTTCCTCCCCTGCCGCGTCCTTCACCACATCCGAGATCTGGGTGACCTCGCCGAGCGTCAGATCTTCGCCGCCGGTGATGTTGATCAGGACCCCGGTGGCGCCGGTGATGGAGATGTTGTCGAGCAGCGGCGAGGAGATGGCCTGCTGCACCGCTTCCATCGCGCGATTCTCGCCCCGCCCCATGCCGGTCCCCATGATCGCCGCGCCGCCGTTCTGCATCACGGTGCGCACGTCGGCGAAATCCACGTTCACGATGCCGGTGACGGTGATGAGCGAGGAGATGCCCTGCGTGGCGTGGAGCAGCACTTCGTCGGCCTTCTTCAAGGCGTCCTGGAACGGGATGCCCTTGCCCACCACGGCGAGCAGCCGCTCGTTCGGCACGACGACCATCGTGTCGACGTGCTTGCGCATCTCGGCGATTCCCATTTCCGCCTGGCGCATGCGCTTGCGGCCCTCGAACAGGAACGGCTTGGTGACGATGCCGATGGTGAGGGCCCCCAGGTCGCGCGCGATCTGCGAGATGATCGGTGCGGCCCCGGTGCCGGTGCCGCCGCCCATACCGCAGGTGACGAACACGAGGTCCGCGCCCTGCAACCCGTGCAGCACCTCGTCGCGGTTTTCCTCGATCGCCTGGCGACCGATTTCCGGACGCGCTCCCGCGCCCAGCCCGCGCGTCAGCTTCTTACCGATCTGCACCTTCACGTCGGCCTTGTTGTTGAGCAGGGCCTGCGAGTCCGTGTTCACGGAGATGAACTCGACGCCCTGGAGTCCCTCGTCGACCATGCGGTTCAGGGCGTTGCCGCCACCCCCACCGACGCCGACGACTTTCATCCGCGCGTTCTGCGAGACGGTCTCTTCGAGCTCGAAGATCATGGCTCCCTCGGGTGACCGATCAGAAGAAGTCCTGCAGCCATCGCTTCAGCGGTCCGAACAACTTGTCGACGCCCCCACTTTTCACGAGCACGCCTCCCCCCCACCCCCCCAACCCCCCTCCACCGCCGGGGTGCATGCCCCCGTGCGCCAATCGACGCGCCGCGTACAACACCAACCCGACCGGCACGGCGTAGCGTGGCGCCTGCACGCTGTCCACGAGCCCCGAGATCCCCTGCTCCGGGGTCCCGGCCCGTACGGGTACGGCGAACACTTCGCGCGCGAGCTCCACCATGCCCGGCAGATGCGCGGTCCCGCCCGTCAACACCACGCCCGCCGGCAGCCGGCCGCCGCCGTACCCCGCGCGCTCGAGCTCGCGCTGCGCCAGCTGGAAGATCTCGTCCACCCGCTGGTGGATGATGTGCGACAACAGCTCGCGCGACGCCTGGCGCGCCCCCTGACTCGGCGTGGACGGCAGATTGATCATCTCCGCCGCGTCGACCAACGGCTGGTACGCCACTCCGTGACGCTCCTTCAACCGCTCCGCGTCGGTCTGCGTCACGCCCAACCCGGCGACGAGGTCGCTCGTCACGTGCGCCCCCGCGAACTTGAGCGACGCCAGATGCCGGATCTTCCCTTCGTGGAAGATCGCCACACCGGTCGATCCGCCACCCACCTCGATCAGCGCGACGCCCAGCTCTTTCTCGTCGTCCGTCAGCACGGCGAACGACGCGGCGAGCGGCTCGAGCACCAGCTCGACGGGACGATAGCGCGCGCGCTCCACGCTCTTGCGCAGGTTCTGCGCGGCCGTCGACTGCACCGAGACGAGGTACATCTCGACTTCGAGCCGCGTCCCGGTCATGCCCACGGGGTCCGAGATCCCGCGCTGCTGGTCGACCACGTACTCCTGCGGGATGTCGTGCAGGAGCTCCTGATCCCGTCCGAGCGAGACGGCGCGCGCCACCTCGTTCACGCGCGCCACGTCCTCCGCGGTGATCTCGTCCCCCGACACCGCCACGACCCCCGGCGAAGTGCTGGCGGTCACGTGCTCGCCCGCGATCCCGCAGGTCACGCCGCTCACCTTGACGCCGGCCATCCGCTCCGCGTCGCGCATGGCGCTCACGATCGAGCGGCTGGTCTCGTCGATGTCCCGCACCATCCCGCGCCGCACGCCCGCGTTCTTCGCCAACCCCACGCCCAGAATCTTCGCCAGGGGCGTGCGCGGCAGGTCGCCGACGACCTCCGCGATCACGGCGCACGTCTTGGTGCTGCCGAGATCGAGCCCGGCCACGAGCTGGCGGTCCCGGCTCACGCGCCCCCCTCACCGCCCTTGCTCGCCGTCAGCTTGCGCCGCACCACCACCTGCCCCGCGTAGCGCGCATCGAGCTCCCGGTATGCTTGCCCCTTCGCCGCGAGATCCTGTGCCACCAGCGTCACCGCGCGTATGACCTCCGGTCCCGCGTCCCGATCGACCACCACCCGGCGCGATCCAATCTCGAGCACCACGGCGCGTCCCCCACGAGTGATAGTGCGCGCGCCGGTGATGGACTGGTACAGCGCGGGATCCACAGCCTGAACCAACGCCAGCACGCTCACGACCCCGGAGTCGGCGTTCGCCACGACCGGCAGGTCGAGGCCTCCCCGCGCCGGGTCGAACGGGAGCGGCCGGCCGGCGGCATCGACCACTACCAACCCGCGCGACCCGCGCGGGCCCGGCGCGAGCGCGGCCGGCTCGACCTCCCGCACCTCTACGGTCAGCATCGCCGGCAGGCGGCGCACCACCCGCGCGTCCGCCACGCCCGCCAGTCCACGCACCCGATCCGCGAGGAGCCGCGTGTCGCTGAACACGCTCGCGCTCGGCCCGAGCCGCAGCGCGGCGATCACGGCGTCCGGCGTCAGGTTGCGTACGCCCACGAGCTCCACCTGGCGGACGCGGAAGAACGAGAGCCGGCGCAGCATGAGCGGCGCGGCGAACCAGAACGAGCCGAGCAGCGCCGAGCCCGCGAGCCCCGTCAGCGCGCGACGCCGCCACCGCGGCCAACGCCGACGCCTCACGCGCCCTTCCCCCTTCCCCCATCCTGTGTCTCGAGCTTCTCGATCAGCTCAGGTCCCACGCGCGTGACGTCCCCCGCGCCGAGCGTGAACACGACATCCCCCGTCCGAACCGTTTCCGCCACGCGGTCGGTGAGGCTCACCCGATCGCGGACGGCGACGGTCGTGGCGCCCGCGCGCGCGGCGCCGCGCGCGACGAGCTCCGCGCTGACGCCGGGCATCGGCTGCTCGCGCGCCGCGTAGATCGGCGCCACCACCACGACGTCCGCCGCGGCGAGCGCCCGCCCCAACGCATCGCCGTGCAGCGCGGTGCGCGAGAACAGGTGCGGCTGAAACACCGCCACCACACGCCGGCGCGGAAACGCCTGGCGCGCCGCCGCGAGGGTCGCCTGCACCTCGGTCGGATGGTGCGCGTAATCGTCCATGACCGTCACGCCGCGCGCTTCACCTACGCGCTCGAAGCGTCGTCCCACACCGCGAAACTCGGACAACGCGTTGAGCGCGCGATCCAGATCCGCGCCGAGCTCGTGCACCACCGCGAGCGCCGCCTCGCAGTTGCGCACGTTGTGGAGCCCCGGCACCTGCAGGCGCAGCGTCACAGCACTCCCCTCTTCCCCCCGCCCCGGAAGCTCGACCTCAGCCGTCGAGCCTTGCTCGGTGAACACGGGCGATCCGATTCGCACGTCGGCGTCTGCGCCCGTCCCCACTCGCCACACCGGCACCGAGAGCCGTGCCGCCACGCGTCCGGCGCCCGCATCGTCGCCGCCGACGATCACTCGACGGGCACGCCCTGCGAACTCCGCGAACGCATCCTCGAGGGCCGCCACGCTGCCGCCATAGCACTCCAGGTGATCGGCCTCGACGTTGTTCACGACCGCTACCGACGGCTGGAGCGAGAGGAACGCTTTGTCGAACTCATCCGCCTCGACGACATACAGCCCGCTCTTTCCCGTGCCGACCCGCGCGTTGCCGCCCCACCTAGCGACGCGGCCGCCGGCGAGTCCCGTAGGATCCCGCCCGGCGGCCGCCAACGCCTCCGTGACCATCACCGTGGTGGTCGTCTTTCCGTGCGTGCCCGCCACGGCGACCACTGTTCCTCCGGCGACGGCCTGGCCGAGGGCGTCGGCCCGCCGTACTACCGGGACCCCTAGGGCGCGTGCTCGCTCCAGCTCCGGGTGGTCTCCCGGTACCGCAGCGGTAACCACGACCGCCCGAGCCCCACGCACATGCTCGGGATCGTGTCCCCGCCATATTTCCACCCCTTTGGCTGCCAAATCGGCGGCGCCAGAGGGGTCGTTATCACAACCGGTTATCGATACGCCCTGCTGCCTGGCGAGGAGTGCCAGGCCGCTCATGCCTGCTCCGGCGATCCCCATGAAGTGGACCGGCCGGGGATCCACCGTGGCAAACAAGTTCATTAGTGGGGGGCTAATATAGCAAAATTGCTAAACTTGCGAAAGAGACCACGACCTTTTTAGCGACTCAGTGTCAAAATCTTCGACACGATCTCATGGGCCGCGTCCGGGTGTCCCCGAGCTCGGGCGTTGGCACTGACAGCCGCCAGACGGTCCTCGTCGCCGAGCAGGGAGCGCACGCTTTCCGCGAAGGTGTGCGGTGTGAGGTCGGCCTCGGCGAGGTGGATCGCCGCTCCGGCGGCCGCGAGTGCCAGCGCGTTCTGCGTCTGGTGGTCCGCCGCGGCCGTCGGGAGCGGTACCAGAATGCTCGGCTTCCCCCACGCGCACAGCTCGGCCAGCGTCATCGCGCCGGCGCGGGCGACCACGAGGTCGGCGGCGCGGTACGCGGTGGTCATCGGATCGAAAAAGCCGCGGACCACCACGCGTCCCGGCACGGCGTAGCCGATGAACGCCGCCGCCTGCGCCTCCCCGGTGCCCCACAGCACGTTCATGCCGTCGAGCAGGCGTCGCTCGAGTGCGCCCGCGACGGCGTAGTTGATCGCTCGTGCGCCCTGGCTCCCACCGAACACGAGTAGCGTGGGGCGATCCGGAGAGAGCCCCAGGTCGGCGAGCACGGCGAGCCGATCGCCCTCTCCCGTCGCGGGGGATCGGACCGGGTTGCCGAGCGTGAAGACCTGCGTGGTGGGCCCGGTGGCGAGGCGCGCGCTGGCTTCGGGAAAGCCGAGGTGGACCTGTCGCGCGCCCCGCGCCAGCCAGCGGGTGGTCACGCCTGGATACGCGTTCTCCTCGACGAGCGCCGTCGGGATATCGGCGCGCTGCGCGCGCCAGACCACGGGTCCAGCGGCGTATCCGCCCGTGCCGACGACGATGGCCGGCTGCTCCGCCTCGAGCACGCGTCCCACCGCGCGCCAGACACGTCCGGCGATGAGGACCCATCGCACGTTCTTCCACCATGTTCGGCGATAGATCGGCTCGATCGGTAGCAGGTGAAAGGGAAACGGATAGCGCGGCAGCACCTGCGCCTCGATGCCGCGCTCGGCGCCCACGAGCACGGGCTCGACGTCCGGTCGCGCTTCGCGCATCGCCTGCGCCAAGGCGAGGGCGGGCATCAGATGGCCGCCGGTGCCGCCGCCGGCGAGGAGGACCTTCACTGCAAGACCCAAGTGCGGAATGCGGAGTGCGGAGTATAAGGGAAGGGTCGAATCGCCAGACGAGACTCGCGCTGCAATTCCGCATTCCGCATTCCGCACTCCGCACTTGATTCACTCCGCATTCCGCACTCCGCACTCCACATTCCGCACTTTCATGCCCCCGCCGCCCGTCTCCCGCGCCCGATGCTGATCAGCACTCCGGTGGCCACTAGGGCGACGAAGAGACTCGACCGCCCGTACGAGATGAACGGCAGCGTGATGCCGGTGGCGGGCAGAAGGGCGAGGCTCACACCGATGTGCAGCGCGGCGGTGATGCCGATCAACCCGGTGAGGCCGACGGCGAGCAGCTGGCCGAACGGATCGCTCGCCGACCGCGCGATGCGGAAGCCGAGCCAGACGAACGTACCGAACAGGACGATGATGCCGAAGATGCCGATAAAGCCCCACTCCTCCCCGATCGTCGAAAAGATGAAATCAGAATACGCGTACGTGAGGTAGCCGAGCTTCTGCTGTCCCTGCCCCAGCCCCACGCCGAGCAGCCGGCCGGCGCCGATGCCCACGAGCGATTGGTGGACCTGCCACGTCGCCTCGGAGGGGGCGCTCCCCGGATTCAGGAACGTGATCACGCGGGCCAGGCGGTACTGCGCGCTCGCCACGGCGCCGAAGAGGATGGGCGTGGCGGCCAAGCCGAGCGCGAGGAAGTGACCGATGCGCGCGCCCGCGGTGAACAGCACCACCCCCGCGAGCAGTGCGACGAGCAGCGCCATCGAGAGATTCGGCTCGAGAAAAATCAGCGCGATCACCGGCGTGAGCACGACGATGAACGGCAGCAGCCCGTACTGAAACGTTCGGATGCGCTCACCCTTCTTGGCGGCGAGCATCGCCGTCCACACCACCACGCCGAACTTGGCGAGCTCGGAGGGTTGCACCGTGACGAAGCCGAGGTTCACCCAGCGTCGCGCCCCGTTGATGCTCGGCGCCAGGCCGTGCGTAAACGGGAGGAGCGGGATCAACAAGAGAAGCGCGACCACGGCGAGGACCGGCCAAGCGGCCCGCTTCCAGCGACGGAAGTCCGAGCGCGCGAGCAGGGCGGCGACGATGCCGCCCACCGCGGCGCCGAGCGCCTGCTTCAAAGCGAAGCTCGAGCCGACTTGCCCGCCGGCGATGGTCAGGAGGCTCGACGCCCCGTACACCGCGGTGAGGCCGAACACGACCAGAATCGCGGCGACGAGCACGAGGAGGCGGGTCTCCCAGCGGGTGTCCCTCACATTGCCTCCACCAACTTCCGGAACGTGGCGCCGCGCTCTTCGTAATTCTTGAACATGTCGTAGCTCGAGCAGGCGGGGGACAGGAGGACCGCGTCGCCGGGGCGCGCAGCGCGGCGGGCCCGTGCCACGACGTCCTCAAACGTCGTCCCCCGCTCGAGCGAGACCTTACCCTGCAGATCGCGCTCCACCAGCGGCCCGGCCTCGCCGTACGCGATCACCAGCCGGCACCGGTCCTTGAGCAGCGGCGCGAGCCGCGTGTAGGGCTCACCCTTGTGGCGCCCGCCGAGCAGGAGCACGAACGGTCGATCCATCGCTTCTATCGCTACCACCGTCGACGCGATGTTCGTGGCCTTGGAGTCGTTGATCCAGCGGACGCCCCCCACCTCACGCACGGGCTCGAGCCGGTGCGGGAGAGCGCGGAACGAGCGCAGCCCTTCCCCGATCGAGCGCGGCGCTACGCCGGCTTCCTGCACCGCCAGCGCGGCCGCGAGCGCGTTCGCGACGTTATGATCGCCCAACAAGAGGAGCTCGTCGCGTTCCAGTAGTGCGTCGTTGCCGAGTCGGAGGCGCCGAGCGGAGGCGTCGTACCACCCGTCGGCCGGGTGGCGGAGCGAGAAGAGCATGCGCCGTCCGCGCGCGCCGTCCGCCAGGTCGAGCACGGCGGTGTCGTCGCCATTCAGCACCCACACGTCGCCGTCGCGCGCGTTCTGAAAGAGAAGCCGCTTGTCCGCGTAGTAAGCCTCGACCGCGGGATACCGATCCAGGTGATCGGGGGCCAGGTTCGTCACGACCCCGATCGCCGGCGCGAAGTGCGGGCTGTCGTGGAGCTGGAACGACGAAACCTCGACGGCGAGCCACTGGTAGCGGTCCTTCCCGAGCGCGACGTCCGCGAGCGGGCGACCGATATTGCCTACGGCATCGGCCTGCAGGCCCGCGACCCGCAACAGGTGGGCGACGAGCGCCGTGGTTGTCGTCTTGCCGTTCGTGCCCGTGATCGCGATGCACCGGGTGCCCGACGCGGCCAGCGCGCTGAACCCGAGGTCGATCTCAGAAAGGATCGGGACCCGGGCGTCCCGGGCGGCGGCGAGGGGCGGTGCCTCTGGTGGGACGCCGGGCGACACGATCACGGCCGCCGCGGAGCGGATCCGCGCCAGGTCGTGCTGTCCCACGTCCACGGTCACGCCGGGGAGCGCGCGGAGCGCCACGAGCGCGTCGGCGCCTCCGTACGGGTGGTCCGACGCGTCGCTCGCGTACACCCGCACGCCTTCGCGCGCGAGCAGGCGGGTGGCGGCGACGCCACTCTTGCCCAGCCCCACGACGGCCACGACGCTCCCTCCCCGACGCCAGGCCTCGGGCGTCATCGCACCTTGAGTGTCGCGAGCGCGATCGCGGCGCATAGCACGCCGAGGATATAGAACCGCATCACCACCAGTGGCTCCGCCCATCCGAGCTTCTCGAAGTGGTGGTGCAGCGGCGCCATGCGGAAGACGCGGTGGGCGTCCGCGTACTCCTTCCCGCGGCGTTGCTTGTTCCAGCGGTACACGCTCGTCTGGAGCAGCACCGAAACCGCTTCCGCGGCGAACACGCCTCCGGCGATGAGCAGGAGAAACTCCGCCTTGAGCATGATCGCCACCGCCCCGAGCGCGCCCCCGATCGCGAGCGCCCCCGTGTCGCCCATGAAGACCTGCGCCGGGTGCGCGTTGAACCACAGGAACCCGAGCGCCGCGCCGGCAAGCGCACCGCAGAAGATCGTCAGCTCCTGGGAGCCCGGCAGGAAGTACACGAGGAGGTAGCGCGTCCAGTCGCTGCGGCCGAACACGTAGGCGAAGGCGGCGAACGCGCCCGCGACGATCGCGGTGAGCCCGGTGGCCAGTCCATCCAGGCCGTCGGTGAGGTTCACGGCGTTCGAGCTGCCGGTGACGACGAGCGTGACGAAGAAGACGTAGACGGGCGCCGGCATCACGATCAGGATGTACTTGAAGACCGGCAGCTGCGTTGACGCGGGCGGCAGGTCCGGGGCGAGCGGCCACCGCAGCAGCGTGAGACCGAGCGCCACGCCGAACGTGATCTGGCCGATCAGCTTCCACCGCGCCACCAACCCTTGGGACTTGCCCCGGACGATCTTGAGGTAGTCGTCGAGGAAGCCGATCGCGCCGGTCCAGAGCATGGCCGCGAGGGCGACGAGCACGTATCCGCTGTCGAGCCGAGCCCACAAGAGCGTCGGCACCACGGTGGCGAGAATGATGATCACGCCACCCATGGTGGGGGTGCCGCGCTTCGAGTGGTGGCTCGCGGGGCCCTCCGCCCGGATCACCTGGCCCACGTTGCGGGCGCGCAGGCGGCGGATGATCGCGGGACCCGCGAGAAACGCGAGCAGGAGGGCGGTGACCACCGCGCCCGCGGCGCGAAAGGTCAGGTAGTTGAACAGGTTGAAGAGGATGTGCTCCTTCGCGAGCGGCGCGAACAGATGATAGAGCACGGGCGATCCTCAGTTCAGGTACCGGAGCACGCGCTCGAGCGCCACCCCGCGGGACGCCTTGAGCAGGACGATTTCGTTGCCGTGCAGCGCCGCCTTGAGGCGGGGGCCCAGGGCATCGACGCTCTCCGCCGTGATCAGGCGATCGCCGAGCGCCGCCCGGTGCGGCTCGAACGCGGGCACGAAGTCCCCCACAGCCGCGACGAGCGCGGGTCGGAGCCGGGTGATCTCGTCCGCCGCGGCCGCATGCAATTTGGCACTCTCCCCTCCCAGCTCCAACATCGAGCCCACCACGACGGCGAGCGGCCGCTGGCGCCGGCCCGCGAGCCAATGCGCGAGCTTCACGGCCCAATGGAGCGACCCTGGATTGGCGTTGTATGTGTCGTCGATCACCGTGAGCCCGGACTCGCCGATCGTCAGCATCGCGCCGCGCCCGCCAGGCAGCTGCACGCCGGCAAGCGCCCCCACGGACCGCGTCGCGTCCGCGCCCGTCTCCTGCCCCACCGCGAGCGCCAGCATGGCGTTCTCGATCTGATGGAAGCCGATCACCGGCAGCGTGACGGTGTGACCCCGCCAGGTAATCCGCGGATGTCCCCCGTCGTCGAGCTCCGCCGTCTCCGGCCGGACCTGCGCCCCGGGGCCCGTGCCGGCCACGATGGTGGGCGCGCGGCGCCGCGCCTCGGCCGCCAGCTCGGGCGGGTCCGTCCCCACCACCGCGGTGCGGGCGCCCCCCCCCTCGGCGAGCGAGACCTTCTCCTGCATCACGCCCGCGAGCGAGCCGAAACCTTCCACGTGCGCGTAGCCGACGTTCGTGATCACCGCGATCGTCGGCTCGATGATGTCGCGGAGCTTGGGAATCTCTCCCGGGACGCTGGCCCCCGCTTCGACCACGAGCGCTTCGGCGTCGGCCGGGGCGCCGAGGATGGTGAGCGGGACGCCGACGAGATTGTTCAGGTTCCCGCCCGTCGCGTGCACGCGATACGTGGTCGCGAGCACCGCGCGCACCATCTCCTTGGTGCTCGTCTTCCCGCTCGAGCCGGTGATCGCCACGACGGGGCTCCCGGGGGGAAGCCGCCGCCGCCGGGCCCGCGCCAGCAGCCCCAGGGCGGTGAGCGTGTCTTCGACTTCGAAAAACGGCAGCCCTGCGACGGCCGGCGTGCCGCGGCGCACCACGGCCGCCGCCGCGCCGCTCGCCCTCGCTTGATCGAGGAACGCGTGCGCGTCGAAGCGGTCGCCTTTGAGGGCGAGAAACAAGGTGCCCGGTGTCAGGTGTCGGGTGTCCGTCCCCACCCCGGTGAAGTGCAGCCCCCGGGGCCCCGACACCCCCAGCGCGGTCGCAACGACCTCCGAGTCCCAGTCGATCACCGCCCCGTCCCGAATGCGGAGTATGGAGTGCGGAGTGCGGAATTGAAGCGAGAGTTCGCTCGCCGAGGGACGCGGCTCCTGACACTCCGCACTCCGCACTCCACACTCCGCACTCGTTCTTTCACGAAGCTCCCAACTCTCTCACCACCTCCCGCTCGTCGAAGTGCTGCTTCTCGGTGCCGATCACCTGATAGGTCTCATGCCCTTTTCCGGCGAGGAGCACGGTATCACCGAGCCTCGCGAGCTCGAGCGCGCGGGCGATGGCGCGGCGGCGGTCGGTCACACGCTCGTGCGGTTTGGTCCGCATGCCGGCTTCGACCTCATCGAGAATCCGCTCGGGATCCTCGGTGCGCGGGTTGTCCGACGTGGCGATCGCCACATCGGCCAGCTTGACCGCGATCTCGCCCATCGGGGCCCGCTTGCCGCGATCGCGATCGCCACCCGCGCCGAACACGACGATCAGCCGGCCCGCGGTGAGCGGCCGCAGCGTCTCGATCGCCCGCTCGAGCGCGTCGGGTGTGTGCGCGTAGTCGCGCAGCACGGTCGTGGGCCGTGCGGCGATCCGCTCCATACGCCCAGGCACCTGCGGCGCGTCCGACAGCCGTTCCGCCACCGTGTCGACCGGCACGCCGAGCCCCCAGGCGCAGGCCGCCACCCCCAACGCGTTTGCGACGTTGAAGCGCCCCAACAGCGGCAGGTGTACCGGAGCCTCGCCCATCGGCGTCACCAGCTCGAAGCGAGCACCGGTCGCGTCGAGCGACACGCCTCGCGCCGTCACTTCCCCCTCCCGCTCGCCGAACGTCACGCGGCGGTGGCCCCGCCGCAGCCGGGCCCACGCGGGATCGTCGGCGTTCACCACCTCGAGCCCATCCGGTGCGAGGTAGCCCAGGAGCTTGGCCTTGGCACGGAAGTACTCCTCGAGCGTCTTGTGGTAGTCGAGGTGGTCGCGGGTGAAGTTGGTGAACACCGCGGCACGGAACACCAGTCCGTCCACGCGCCCCTGATCGAGGCTGTGCGAGGACACTTCCATCGCGGCGCCGCGCGCGCCCCGGGCGACCAACGCCGCGAGCGTGGCCTGGAGATCGATCGGCCCCGGCGTCGTGAGGTTGCCGGCCTCACTCGGCACCACCGCGCCATCGGGGTCGAACGCGCCCAGCGTGCCGATGGAGCCCATGGGCTCGAGCGCCGAGAGCACGTGGCGCAGCAGGGTCACCGAGGTCGTCTTCCCGTTCGTGCCCGTCACACCCACCAGGTCGAGCTTGGCCGCCGGCATGTCGAACCACACCTCCGCGGCGACGGCCGCGGCGCGCCGCCCGTCGCGGACCAGGACCTGCGGCAAGTCGACCTCCAGCTCGCGCTCGACGAGTGCGGCCGCTGCCCCGCGCTCGCGCGCGGCGGACACGTACTGGTGCCCGTCCTGCACCGAGCCCCGGACGGCGCAGTACAGCATGCCGCGCTCCACCTTGCGGCTGTCGGCCGTGAGCCCGGTGAGCTCGGGCGAGGTGTGCAGGTCGGGCACCTCGATGAGCAGCTGCGCGCGCTCGAGCGCGGCGACGATGCCTGCCAGACCGGTCATCGCCTGGGGCGGCGCGGAGCGGCGGGAGCGCGACCGGGCGGCAGCGGCTGCGCGAATAACGTGACTACCGACCCCGAGCTCGCGCTGTCGCCCGCCGCGGGCCACGTGTGCTCCGCCGCTCCCCAGCCCCGCAGGGCCACGCGGAATCCGCGGCGATGGAGCGCCCGCACGGCGTCCCGGATCCCCAGCCCCGTCACGTCCGGCACCGCGCGCCGCGAGCCGACGGCGGCGCTGTCGGGGTGATACGGCCAGGGCACCACGTACGGCACGACGCCGCCGTCGTCCTCGAGCGGCGCCGCCACGGCGCGCGGCACGGCGGTCGAGAGACGCGCCCGGTCGAGTGCCACGGTGCGCGCAGCGAGCGCCTGCTCGAGCATCGAACGGGTGACCGGCGCCGCCGTCTGCGCGGCGAAGTAGCTCCCCTTGTGCGGATTGTCGATCTTCACCACCAGAACGAGCTGCGGCCGCTCCGCGGGAAACAAGGCCGCGAACGACGCGGTGTACTCGCCCGCGGCATAGCGGCCGTTCACCACTCGCCTCGCCGTTCCCGTCTTGGCGGCCACCGGGAAGTTGGTGAGCGCCGCTTCGGTGCCCGTACCGTGCTCCACTACGCCGCGCAGCAGCTCGCGCAGCGCCGCGGCGACTTCCGGAGACACGACGCGGCGGACCGGCTCGGGACGATGGCGGTAACGCAACGTGCCCGGCGCCCCACCTTCGCCGCCCGCGCCCCCGCGCACTTCCCGCACGAGCGTGGGCTGCAGCAAGACGCCGTCGTTGGCGAGCGCGCCGTACGCCATCGCCACCTGGATCGGGGTCACCGAGAGCTCGTACCCCATCGCGAGACTCGCCGCGCTGGGGCGTTGCCACTCCTTCGGCAGCCGTAGGCGTCCCGCCGCCTCGGCGGGAAACTCGATGCCGGTGGGTGCGCCGAAACCGAAGTTTCGCAGCGCCAGGTATTGCTCGTCGGGCTCGAGCCGCGCCGCGAACTTGACGATGCCGATGTTGCTCGAGACGCGGATCGCGTCCGCCAAGGTGAACGACGGCTGCGGCTCCTCGTCCGTGATGGTGCGCCCCGGCAGATGCCACTTGCCGCCTTCTCCCGACACGCGATCCGCCGGCGACACGCGGCGGAGCATCAGGAGTCCGGCGGCCGCGAAGATCTTGGCGATCGAGCCGGGCTCGAAGGTGTCGGTGAACGCACTGGGGCGCGCGCTGCTCTCGCGCGTGCGCGACGCGAGCGCGAGAACCTCGCCGGTGGTCGGATCGAGCATCACCACGTCGCCGCCGTCCGCGTCCATCCGGCGAAGGGCGTCGTCCAGGGCGCGTTGGGCGATCTCCTGCAGCTCGGCGTCCAGCGTGAGCACGATGTCGAGCCCCGGCACCGGCGCGGCGATCACCCGGGCCGGCGACTCGTACTCCCGGCCGGCGCGGTCCTTCAGCACCACGGCCGCCCCCGACCGGCCAGCGAGCAGGGTGTCGAGCGTTTTCTCGAGCCCGGACCCGCCGAGCCCGTCGTCGCCCAAGCGGCCGATGGTGGCGCGCGCGACGCCGGGGTCGGGATAGAAGCGATTGAGCACGGCCTCGAGATGGACGCCCCGCACCGTGCGGAGCGCCTGCACCTCGAGCGCGCTGTACGGGCCGGCGAAGTACGCATACCGCTTGCGGAGGGCCTCCTGCCAGCTACGCGGCGCGAGGCCCAGTCTCCGCGTGATCAGCGCCCCGTCAGCTGCGGGGTCCCGCAGCTCGTTCGGGGCGACGCCGACGTGATAGGTCTCCTGTGTGACGGCGAGCGGTGTGCCGTGCCGGTCGTAGAGCGTGCCCCGACGGGCGGGGAGGACGATGCGCTCGGTGCGCTGCGCCTTCGCCTCTTCGGACCAGCGCCGGCCCTGGACGATCTGGACCTGGGCGGCCCGGCCCACGAGGAGGGCGAGGCTCACGAAGACGCCGAACTCCACCACCTGCATGCGGACCGCGAGCTTCGCCATCTACCGCGAGCCTCCCGGGGCGGGAATCAGGACGATCTCGCTGTCGCTCGGCAGATGCAGCCCGAGCCGCGCCTGTGCGCGCGGAACGAGCACCGCGCGGCTTTGCGCCGTGCGGATGCGGCGCTCCAAGTCCGAGCGGTGCCCTTCGAGATTGGCGCGTCGGGCCCGCAGGTCGGTGAGCTCCCGCGCGGCGCGGATGGACGCGGTCTGCCGGGCGTATACGATCCACGTGGTCGCGAGAAAGGCCACGAGCCACACGGCCACCCAGTGGCGGCCCTTAATCATCGGGCGCCACCTCGAAGGCCCGGAGACCGGCGGACCGGGCGCGCGGGTTGTCGCGCACTTCGCTGGGCGCGGGACGGATCGGCTTCTTCGTGAGCACGCGACCGAGCGGACGGCCGCGACACGTGCACACCGGCTGCCCGGGCGGGCACACGCAGGAGCGGCTCCATTCGCGGAACGCGTTCTTGACGATCCGATCCTCGCCCGAGTGGTAGGTGATCACGGCCAGGCGGCCGCCGGGTTGCAGCGTCGCGCGCAGCGCGGGCAGCGCGAGCTCCAGCTGCTCGAGCTCCTGATTGACCACGATCCGCAGCGCCTGGAACAGGCGCGCGAAATCGGCCGGTCCCGAGCGCGGGCCCCGCGCCTCGCGAATCGAGTTCACGAAATCGTCGCTGGTCGCGAACGGCGCCGTGGCGCGCCGTCGCACGATCGCGCGGCCCAGGCGTCTGGCGCGAGGTTCATCGGCGAGATCCTTGAACGCGTCGGCGAGCCGCCCTTCGGGCCATGTGTTGAGCACGTCCGCGGCGGTCACGCCGCGCCCCGCCGCCATCCGCATGTCGAGCGGCGCCCCGGGACGAAAGGTAAACCCCCGGGCGTCGGTATCGAGCTGGTGCGAGGAGACCCCGAGGTCGAGCAGGATGCGGTCGGGGTGGAAGGTTTCGATCGTGCCCAGCACCTTGGCCGTGCCGAACGCGCCGGTCGAGTAGCGGATGCCCGTCTCGCCGAGCTCCGCGCGGGCGGCGGCGATCGCCTCGGGATCGCGGTCCACGGCGAGCACCTCGGCGCCGGCGGCGCGCAGCAGGGCGGCGTGCCCGCCGCCGCCCACCGTGGCGTCCACGGCGCGGCGGCCGCCTTCCGCCCAGGCCCGCACGGCGCCGGCGAGAACCGGGACATGGTACGTGGCCGTGATGCTCCCTTTCCAGAAAGCGAAAGCCCCGCCTGCCGTGGCAGACGGGGCCGGATGCGTCGTCCCGCGAGGCGGGTTCAGGCGGGGCTGACGGGGCTCGAACCCGCGACCTCCGGTGTGACAGACCGGCGCTCTAACCAGCTGAGCTACAACCCCCTGCGACGGAGGGTGGCAATATAGGCCGGTGCCGGAGTCAATTCAATGGTTCAGAAATTCTTGCACTTGAAGGCCTGCTTCACCTTCAGCATGGCCTCCTGGTATTTCGCGATGCCGTCCTCGAGTTGCTTGACGAATACCGGCGACACACGCATGCCGAGATCCATCGCATCCTTGCTCCGCTTGATGCGCTCGTTGATCCCCTTGGCCTGTTCGCAGCTCTTGGACTTCGTCATCACGGTATAGGGGCCACTCAGCGTCTGCAGCGACGCGAGGCCATACCAGAAGCTCGCCTGGATCCGAATCTGCTGGCGCGGCCCGGCCGTGTCCGCCGGCGTCTTGGGCGTGAGCGCCGTGAGGAGCTGATCGAGCCAGGTGTAGGCGTGATCGTACGCGCCCGCTTGCGCGATCTTCGACGCGCCCGTGAGCATGATGACCATCGCATTCAAGCGTTGGGTGGAGTCGCTCGAGGCGAGCGCGCGGTCGATATAGACTTTCGCCGAGTCGACGCGATCGGCGAACGCGCTGCGAAACACCCGCAACTGGGCGGTGTCGCCCTTCAACTTGTTCGCCTGTGCCGTGTCCCACGTCGTGCCGTCGACGATGGCCTTGGCGACGAGCAGCGCGTTGCTGATGTCGTTGGGATCGAGCGCCAGGGACTGCTTGTACGCCCAGAGCGAGGAGTCCTTCTGGCCTTTGAGGTCGAACGCGGCGCCCAACGTCTTCCAGAACGCAGCGGACTTGGGGAAGTGCCGCACGGCCACGTGAGCGAATGCCAGCAGCTGCTGGGTATCGGCCACCTGTTGCGCGGCTCCGATCGCAGGCTTGAGGAAGGCCGAGTCGGCGCCCTTGGAGGTGTCGGCCGCGATCTGCTTGGCGAAAATGTCGAGTTCGCAGCGGTACAGGCCGCCTTCGATACAGATGCGCAGGAGGAATGCGGAAGCCCGCTCGTCCGCCGGGTTGCGCGACAGCCAGTCGTCGAGCAGCGCCTTCCCGCGCTCGTACTGCCGCTGCTGGCGCAGGAGCTCGACGATGCCGAGGCGCAGCTGGATGTTCTGGGGCTCGCCGGCGAGTTCGTGGGTCAAGGCGTCGATGGCCTTGAGCGTGTCGCCCTTCTGCTGGTAGATGTGCGCGATGTTCTCCCACGCGGTGGCGTTCAGCGAGTCGCCCTTCGACGCGCGCTGATACGCCACGAGCTGGCTGTCGAGCGGCATGTGCTGCGCCTCGTACACGGTCGCGGCGCACATGTGAGCGGCGGGCAGGTTGGGCTCGATCACGAGCGCCTTGCGCGCGGCGTCGAGGGCCTTCGGGAACTGGCTCTTCTGGCGCGCCTCGACGCACTCGCGGGCCTGCTCGGCGGCCTTGACGACGTTGTTCAGACGGTTGGCGATTCCCTCGCCGAGCGATGCGGCCGTTGCCGGGTTGGCACTGGACACCGACAGCAACGCCGCCATGCCCGAGCTGCCGATGTCGCGCACGCGAATGTTTGCGGCGAGCGAGCCGTTGCTCCGCTCGATCGTGCCCGTGGTGTACGCGTTGACGGTGAGGAAGCGCGCTAGCTGGCTCGCCTGCGTCTCGTCCAGCAGGACGTCGCACGGATAGTCCGAGGCCTTGAGCGCCTCGCACAGCTTCGGCTTGGGAATGACCTGGACCTTGGAGCGCGCCATCCCGCCGAGCTTCTCGCGCGCCGCATCCATGACGGCGACGCTCATCGCGGAATCCGTCGGCGTCTTCGCGGTCAGGGGCAACACGAGCAGCTTCATCGAGGGGGGTTGATACCCCTGCTGTGCGGGAGCCGCAGCGGCGAAGCAGGCCACGGCCATCACGGCCGGCAAGATTCTCACGGGCGCATTCCTCACGTTTCCGGTTGTTACCCCAATGGGCGAAGAGGGATTCGAACCCCCGACTTCCTGCGTGTAAGGCAGGCGCTCTGAACCGCTGAGCTATTCGCCCTCGTACGGACGACGACTACAGGGCGAGGCCTACCGGAAAGAAAACGCAGTACCCGAGGACGAGCAGAATGGGCGCGGCCGTCGTCGACCCCTGATGTAAGAGCCAGTAGCCGGCCGCGAGGGCCACGGCGGCCGCCGACAGACACAACCAGTTCTTCGGGCCGAAATGCAGACGAGAGCGCGCCACACCCAGGTCGGGCATAAGGGCAGGAGTTTACGCGGCAATTTCAACCCCGTCAAGCAGTTGGCTCGTCATCCTCGGGGATTTCCCACCCCTCGTCGAGCCCGGCGCGGCGCGCGGCATCGCGACGCCGCCGCAGCCGCACGAGCCACACGAGCGTCAGTCCCAGCAGGGCCCAGAACACACCCGCCGCACTCGCCCAGCCGAGCCAGCCGTAGCGCGTTTCGACGTCCTTCTGCCAGCGCGTCTCGAAGTCCCCCTCCGTCACGTGGTACGTCTCGCGCAGCGCGGCGTCGAAGGTCGGCTCACGCGACAGTCGGTCGATGAGTGGCGCGAGTCCGTCCCGACCACCCCAGCGCTCGAGTAGGAGGACGGCCGTCGTCGCGAGCGCGTACGCGGTCGTGGCATCCTCGCGGTCGGCGCGGAGCGCGCGGTCGAGCTCGTCCAGGTCAGGCTCGACGCCACGCGCCACCTGCCAGTTCAGCTTCAACGCCTCGAGGCGATCCCACTCACCGGCCGCCACCGCCGCGTAACCCTCCTCGAACCAGAGCGGGAGTGGTCGCTCCACGCGCCAGCGCAGGGCGACGTGGGCGAGCTCGTGCCGCAAGGCGCCCGACAGGTCGGCGTTGGGACGGTCGGCCAACAGAACGATCGTGCCACGCTCGGGGAACGCGGCGCCTTCACTCCACCCCGGCAAGCGTCCATGCGTGACGGAGTCGAACGCGGCGCGACTGGGCGCGAGGATCAGCCGGATCGGGCGATCGGGCAAGGGCCCGACGCCCGGGAACGGAACGGCCCGATCGGCCGCGTCGGCCAACACGGCCGCCAGGCCGGATTGCGCGGGCGTCGCGACGGCAGTCACCCGCCCGACCGTGACCGTTGAGAGGGGAGTCGCCTGCGCAAGGAGCCAGGCCAGTACTACGAGCGCGGCGGCTCCTGTCCCTGGCGCGCCAGCGCCAGCGTGTCCTCACACTTCTTGCCCCAGGGATTGAACTTGTTCGCCTTGAACCCCGCTTCCCAGGTCTGCTGCGCCTGCGCCTGGTCGCCGGCGAACCAGTAGGCACGCCCCAGCTCGTAGTACGCCTCGATCAGGTTCGGGCCGAGCTTGATGGTCTTCTGGAAGAACGTCTGCGCGTCTTCGTACATCTCGCGCTGCAGGTAGACGAGCCCGAGGTAGAAATGGGCGTACAGCGTGGCCTTCTTGTCGTTGTCCAGACGGATCGCCTTGGAGAGATGCTCGATGGCCTCGCCGAAGATCCGTTTTTTCAGGCAGATGTACCCGACGTTGATCCGGGCGAGGGAGTTCGCCGGCTCCTTCATCAGGACCTTCTGGAATGTGCCGAGCGCGTCGTCGTACTCCTCGTGGAGCATCTGCGCCCAGCCGAGCAGCGACTCGGCCTGGGTCTCGCCCGGCGAGAGGTGCAGCGCCTTCTGCAGGGACTGAATCGCCCCGGAGTAGTCGCCGAGGGAGATGAGACTCCACCCCTTCTCGATGAAGGTGGACGCGCCGATGTGGTCGGCGTGGACCGCTGGGCGCGTGCCCGTGAACTCCGGCGCCGAGGCTTCCGCCGTTGAGGCCGACACCTGCTTGAAGCGGTCGACCAGCTTGCGCACCTCTTCCTTGAGCGCCGACAAGTCGCCGATCAGCCCATCGACCTGCTTGAAGTAGGCGATGATCTCGCGCTTCACCGCTTCGCGCTCGCCTCCCCCCGCACCGGTCACCGACTCGAGGCGACGCGCGATCTGCTCGTACTCGGCCCGCAGCGCGGGCAGCGGCGAATCTACCATCAGGCGGGCGCGGTCTCCTTCACCGCGGTGTCGAGCGAGAGCTTCTCCTTGGACGTGAGCAGGCGCGCCGTATTGAGCACGATGATCGTGCGGCCGTCTTTCACGACGAGGCCGGTGATGTACTCCGCGGCGAGACCCTTCACGATCCCCGGCGGCGACGTGATCTCCGGCGCGGCGACCTGCAACACTTCGGTCACCGCGTCCACGATGACGCCGAGCTTCCCGCCTTCCCACTCGAGGATCACGGTGCGCGTTTCTTCCCTGAGCGGCGCCGCCGCGCCCAGGCGCTTCCGGAGATCGACGAGCGGGACCGCCACGCCCTGATAGCGCAGCACGCCCTCGAGGAAATCCGGCGCCTTGGGCAGCGGCGCCGGCGCCTCGTAGCGCAGGATTCGCTCTACCTGAAAGATGTTGAAGGCAAAGTCCTGCCCGGACACCTTGAACGTGACGAGTTGGACGTCGTCGCCGGTGGTCATCCGATGCGGTCCCCCAGGGCATCCAGGTCGAGGATCGGGACGAGCGCGCCGCGCCGGCGCGCCACGCCCGAGGCCCATGGAAGCGCTTCACCCTCCGGCACGGGAAGCGCCGCCTCGCGCACCACGTCGTCCGCGTCATCCACTTCGAGCGCCACCCACCGCGCGCCCTCGCCGGCGCCGATCTCGACGAGCACGGCCGCGCGGCCGCGCGCGCTCGGCGGCGCGCGATCACCCATCAGGGCCCCGAGGTGCACGACCGGCACCAGCCGCCCGCGCAGCGGCGTCAGCCCGCGCATCGCCACCAGCGCGCGCGGCACCTCGAGCACCTCGGCCAGGTCGCCGACCTCGACCACGCGGGTGAGCGGCAGCCCGTAGGGCTTTCCGTCCACCCGGACCAACAAGTACCCTCGGCTCACGAGCGTCCCTCCCGCGCCCGCGCCCCGCGCACCGCCAGCTCGGCGTCGATGCGCTGCGCGATCTCCGTCAGCGGGAGCACGGACTCCACGCCGCCGATCTGCACGGCCGCGGTCGGCATCCCCGCAATCACCGACGAGCCGCGGTCCTGGGCGATGCCGCCCCCGCCCGCGGAGCGGATCGCGCGCACGCCCTCGGCGCCGTCCCGTCCCATCCCCGTGAGCACCACGCCGAGGCTGTTCGCGCCGAACACCTGCGCCACCGACCGGAACAGCGGATCCGCCGCCGGCCGGACACCCCAGACAGGCGGCTCCTGATCGAGCGCGATCGTCGGGCCGTCGGTCGCGGGGTGCACTCGCATATGATAATCGCCCGGCGCCACGTACGCCGTGTCGGCGACGATCGGCGTCCCGTGATCCGCCTCGACCACGCGCAGCGCCGACAGGGAATCCAGCCGCTCGGCGAGTGAGCGCGTGAACCCGGGCGGCATGTGCTGCACCACGAGCACCGCGGCGCCGAGCCCGGTGGCGAGCTTGGGGATCACTTCCGCGAGCGCACGCGGGCCGCCGGTGGACGCGGCGACCGCGACGGCCAGCCGGGCGCGCGCGCGCAGACCCGCTTCGGGCGCGCGGCGCGCGGGCACGGGCGGCCGGGCCATCACCGAGACGTGCGAGACGTCCGCGGCGAGCGCCCGCCGCAACGCGGCGCGCAGATCCGGTCCCATGCGCTCGAGCGACTTGCGGTTCGCGTCGTGGGGCTTCGCGACGATTTCCATGGCGCCAAGCTCGAGCGCGCGGATCGCCGCTCCCGTGCCCGGTCCCGCGTGCGCGCTCACCACCACGATCGGCCGCGGCAACTCCGACATGATGTAGCCGATGGCGCCGAGACCATCGAGCTCGGGCATCTCGAGGTCCATGGTGACCACGTCGGGATCGAACTGATGGACCTTGCGGACGGCGTCGAATCCGTCGCGGGCCGTCCCGACCACGCGGAACTCGCCGTCGGGGGCGTCCTTCCCGCCCGCAGCAAGCACGTCGCTCAACACGCGCCGCATGAGCGCGCTGTCGTCCACCACCAGCACGCTGGGCCGACGATCAGAGGACGAGGACATCGGCACCGACCGAGCGGATCTCCACCCGGCCATCGGCGACGGAAAACCGCACGGAGCGCCCCGCTCCGCCCCCCACCGCCTCACGCATCAGCGGGATGCCCGCCTGGCGCAGTACCGCACGGCAGGCGAGGACGTTGCGCTCCCCCATCTGCACCGATCCGGGCGTCATGAGCTGGGCGAACATGCTCGCCCCGCCCGCCAGCTTCGCGATCAGGCGCCGCGGCTCCGCCCCCAGGGCGGTGAGCCGCTCGACGAGCAGCGGCACGGCGGTCTCCGGAAACTTGGCGGGGTTGGTCGCGTCGCGCGCCAGGCTCTTCGACGGCAAGAGGATGTGCGCCATCGCGCCGGCGCAGGCTTCCGCGTCGTGCAACATGACGGCGACGCACGACCCAAGCCCGAGCGTGACGAGGACCGCGTCGCCCCGCTCGGCGGCCCAGTCCGCCACCTTCACGATGCGCTCGATCCGGGAAGCCGGCGGCATCAGGCGACCGGAGCCGCCTTGCGGTAGATGCGCTCGCGCGGCTCCTCGAGCACGAGCCGCTGCCGTGCGGGACCGAACAGCGTCTCGACCTTCCCGAGCAGCAGCACGCCGCCCGGCGCCAGGACATCCGCGAACAGCGAGAACAGGCGCTCCTGCATACCACGATCGAAGTAGATCACCACGTTCCGACACACGACCAGGTCGTAGGGGGGCGCCGGGGGAGGCTCGCTCGTCAGGTCGTGCTTGATGACGCGGACGATGCGCTGCAGCTCGGGGAGTGGCCGCCGGGGCAGCTCGGGAGTGAAATAGCGACGGACCAGCTCGTGCGGCATCTCGCTGAAGGCCGTTTCGGGATACTCGGGGGCGCGCGTGCGCTCCAGGCTCGTGCGATCGATGTCGGTCGCATCCACGCGCGCCCGAGGCAGGAGCGGCTCCTGCCCGAGGCGCCGCGCCGTCTCGGCGAGCGCCACCGCGACCGTGTACGGCTCCTCACCGGACGCGCACCCCGCCGACCACACGCGCACCTCGCCGCGTCGCGCGGTCCAGAGTGCCGCGAGCCGGGACTCGAGGGCGCGCCACGTTTCCGCGTTCCGGAAGAACTTGGTGACGTTGATCGTCAGCGCGTCGAGCAAGAGGTCGTACTCGCGGACGTCCTGTTCGAGGAGGCGGCCGTACTCGTCGAAGGTATGGACGCCGCGGGCGCGCATGCGGACGGCGATGCGGCGACGCAGGCAGCGGTCCTTGTAGGAATCGCAGACCAGCCCCCGCGCCCGCGTGATCTTCTGGGTGAGCGCCCGGAACGACCGGTCGTCCTGCTCCGACGTCACGACAGCGCGCTCAGCGTGTCCAGATTGGCCTTGACGAGCTCGTGCTTCGGATTGATTTCGAGCGCCTTGCGCCACAGTTGGGCCGCGAGTTCGCGCTCGCTCCGTTTGTAGGCGATGTTGCCGAGCTTGAAGTAGACATCGTCTCCCAGGTCGGGCGCGAGCTCCACCGCCCGGTTGTACGCCTCCCACGCTTCGTCGTAGCGGGACCCCCGGTAGGCCAAGTCGCCGAGGTTCTTGGAGAGCTGCGGGAGCGAGGGCTCGTTCTTGCGCGCGGCGCGCACTATCTCCTCTGCCCCGGTCAGGTCGCCCGAGAGCTCCCGCAGGACCGCGAGGTTGTTGTGCAGCGCGGCATGCGATGGGTAGGCTTCCGCCGCCTCTTCCGCCACTTCCTCGGCGGCCTCGAACTCACCCGCGGCGGCGGCCGTGAGCGCACGCGCCCAGAACCAGGCCGGGGGCGGCACCTGACCGAACAGCTCGCGCGCGCGGTCGAGCCGCCCCGCGGCGCTCGCGTAATCGCCGCGCTTCAGGGCCACCACGCCCCACCCGAGGTACACCTTGGCGTCGGTGCGCGCGCGTCCCGCCGCCTCGGCGTACGCCGATTCCGCTTCGTCGAGCCGACCCATCTGCTCGTAGGCGAATCCCAGATTATGGAATACCGCGGGCCGCCCGCCGCCCTTCTCCGCGGCCAGGCGCAACGTCTCCATCGCCTCGCGCCAGCGCGCCTGCTTCAGCGCCACCAGGCCCATGTAGAAATGCGCGTTCGCCTCTCCGGGGCGCAGCTCCGCGACGCGCCGAAACTCACGCGCCGCCTCATCGAGCATGCCGGTCTTGTAAAAGGCGACGCCCAGGTTGCGGTGCTCCTCGACCCGCGCGTCGGTGATCTGGGCGTCGGCCGCCGACGCGCTGCGGCCCGTGCGGTGCACGAACCCCGCCGTGATCAGGCCGTAGAGCGCCTTGCCGATCTCGAATTCCCCCAGCCCCGAATCCTCGATGACCTGGTTCATGTCACGCGATCCATCGAGCAGCGGCAGGAGGCGCTGTTGAGTATCGGTGAGCTTCCCCTCGCTGATGGCGAGGCGGTCCTTGTCGAGAGCGAAGATCAGATCGAACGACGGGATCTTCTTCTCGATCAGGCTCCACTCGTCGACACGCCGCGCACCCTCGAGGAGCAGCGTCTCCGGATTGATCGAGACCAGGAAGTCCTGCCGCTCCGGACGGACGTCCGCCTCGAAGTTGAACGTGCCCTGCGTCCACGTGAACAGGTAGAAGACCGACTCCTCGATCTGCACGCGCATGTAGCGCTCGAGGTCGGCTTGGGAGAGCACCTCCATCGCGACCAACACCTGGCCGAGCTTCTTGCCATGCTCTTTGGTCTGCCGCTGGACGGCGGCGAGGAGCTGCTCCTGGCTGATCCGATTGTGTTTCACCAGGATGTCGCCCAGCCGGTCGCGCCGGTTGACGATCGAGGCGTAGCAGATCCGTCCCTTCTCGAAATAGATGTACCCGAAGTTGGAGCGATCGGCGATCGAGAGGCAGCCGGTCTTCTGCCCCAGCGCCAGCAGCTGCAGCACGTCCGGGAGGGACGCCTCTTTGAGCGAGCCCTTGATGGCCATCAGCGAAACTCCTCGATCACGCGGTCCGACACGTCGGCCCATTCCCACACCATCTTTTCGCGACTCTTGATGCCGCCGAGGCTCGAGACCACGAGCCCCGACGTGCGGAAGCCGCTCGAACGGCGGGTATCGCGCGGCGCGTGGCCCTCCAGCACTTCGCGCGCGAGGCCCGCGTTCAGTGGCCCGTCCCCCGCGGCCGCGGCGGTGATCACCCGCTGCACCGCGCCGACCAGCGTACGCACGGAGTCGGCCGGGCGATCGGCCAGATAGTCGACCAGGGTGGGGTCGGGCGTGACGTTCTGCTGCGTCAGCAGCCGCTCGAGCACCGCTCGCTTCACCTCGCGGTCGGGCTCCTTGATCTCCGCGACCAACCCGCCCTCGAGCCGGGTCACGATGCGCTCTTCGAGGCCGGTCAGCGTGTTGGGCGCGGCCGGTGCGGTGAACACGAGCTGCCGCTCCTTGTCCTGGAGCAGGTTGAACAGGTTGAAGAGCTCTTCCTGGGTGCGCTCTTTGCCCGCGATCAGGTGGATGTCGTCGAGCAGCAGCGCGGTGGCCCGGCGGTAGCGCGCCCGCCACCAGTCGACGCGGTTCCCGTCGATGGCGGTGATGAGCTCGTCGATGAACGCCTGCGTCGAGAGACAGGCCACCACCGCGCGGCGGCCCCGCGCCAGCTCGAGGCCGATCGCATTGAGGAGATGGGTCTTGCCCAGACCGCTCTTTCCCACCAGCACGAGCGGGTTGTACTTCTTCCCCGGCTTCTCGAGTACGGCGTGCGCGGCGCTCACGGCCACCTGGTTGGACGGACCGACGGCATAGGCGTCGAGGGGAAACGCCGCGGACGGCCCCGGGGGCGGCGCGGCGCCCTCTCGGACCTTGGCCGCCGCTTTCTCGGCCTCCGACAGGCGCTCGGGGTCGCGGAACACGCTCTCCCCGGCGGCCTGCGGATCGAGCTCCGCCACTTCGGCCTCGAGCTCTTTGAGCCGCTCGACGTCCTTGGTGAACCCGGCGATCGCCTTGTCGACGGACGCGGGCGTATCCTCCTCGAGGAGAGCCTCGAGTCGTTGGGTGCGATATCCCTCGCCCTCCCAGCGGAGCACCGCTTCGCCCACGCGTGCGCGCCAGGCTTCTACCGCCTTCCCGACCGTGACGGTCACGTCGGCGAGGAAGTCGCCGAATTCATCGGCTCCGCCGCCGGGCGCCGGCTTCGCGCCGCCGTCTCCCGGCGCGGCCGCCGCGGCGCCGCTCCCGAGGCCGAGGATCTGCTTCGCCGTCTCCGCGTTGATGGTGGTGTCGTTCACGGCCTGGAACGCGACGAGCCGGTTGAGGGCGCCCATCAGCTCGCGCACGTTCCCGGCTGCGGCCTGGGCCACGGTCTCGAGCACTCCCGGCGCGAACCGCGCGCCACGCTCCTCGGCTTTGCGGCGCAGGATGGCGACGCGCGTCTCATAGTCGGGCAGCCCGATATCGACCACGAGACCGCCCGACAAGCGCGAGATCAAACGCTCATCCAGGTCGGCGATCTCGGGGGGCGGGCGGTCGCTCGTCAGGACGATCTGGTGGCCCGCCACCTGGAGCGCCTCGGTCAGGTGCAGCAGCTCGGACTGCATTTCCTTTCGGTTACTCAGAAACTGGACGTCGTCCACGAGGAGCACGTCCACGTTCTGGAAGCGGCGCCGGAACGTGTCGCCCTGCCCCGCCGCCAGGCTCGCGTGAAATGCCTCGACGTACTCATCGAGGGTCATATACTCGATGTTCAACAAGGGGGCGGCCTTCTTGGCGGCTTGGCCGATGGCCATCAGCAGGTGCGTCTTGCCGAGGCCCGAGCCCGAGTAGACGAACAACGGGTTGTACGCCGCTCCAGGGTTCTCGGCCACGGTATGCCCGGCGGTGACCGCGAGCCGATTGGCCGAGCCGACGACGAACGTGTCGAACGAGTACTTGGGATTGAGCGCGCTGGTCATGCCGCGGTCCCCGCCGCGAGCTTCTTGAGCACCAGCTCGGAGATGGCCTTCAGCGTCTCGAACACCCCCAGCCCGTGGAGCGCGTCCGCGCTGAAGCTCGGGACGTCGCGGAAGTTGAGCGCGTCGTCCAAGTCCGCGGCGGAGAGGATCAGCTCGCGCGGGAGATCCTGCTTGTTGTACTGCAGCACGAGCGGGATGGTGCGCACGTCCACGCCGTGCTCGAGCAGGTTGCTCTGGAGGTTCTGGAGGCTCTCGAGATTCTCGTCCAGCTGGCGCGCTTGGCTGTCCGCCACGAAGACCACGCCGTCCGCCCCTTGAAGCACGAGCCGGCGGGTCGCGTTGTAGTAGACCTGGCCGGGCACGGTGTACAGCTGGAACCGCGTCGAGAATCCCGAAATCTGCCCGAGGTCGATCGGCAGGAAGTCGAAGAACAGCGTCCGGTCCGTCTGCGTGGCGAGCGACACCATGCGCCCGCGCCGTGAATCGGGCACCCGGCCGTAGATGTAATGCAGGTTGGTCGTCTTGCCCGACCGTCCGGGGCCGTAGTAGACGATCTTGCAGGTGATCTCGCGCGTCGTGAAGTTGACCAGGGACACTGGCTATCTCCCGAACAGCGTGTTGAGGCTGTCGCTCAGCTCGCGCTCGAAGTCCGCCGCCAGCACCTGCTTGGGCACGCTGTCTTTGGGGCTCGCGGCCTGAAGGTCGGCGGCGAGCTGCTCAAAGAATAACTGGACCAGCCCGAGCGACGAAGCGTCCAGATCGTACGCGACGAGCGCGATCAAGCGGCCGCGGCCCGTTTTGACCCCGGCGAGAAAGATCCCGTGCTTGTCGCCCTGATGGTTCAGCGCCGCGAACGGCGGCTGCTGAAGCTGGCGCGCGATCTCATCGGTCGACGCCATGATCGCGGCCCCGAGCGCCGCCGCGGACATCACATCCATGGCTCGCGAGAACCCGTGCTGCGCCAGCACCTGACCCGCCGACGTCATGACGAGCACGAGCCGGGCGCCCGCTTCCTTCACGAACTTGACCAGCGGCTCGAGAGTCCATTGCTCGACCGCGCGCGTGCTCATCTCACCACCTCGGCCGCACGCAGCAACTCCAGGCGCACCAGCCCGACGTTCACGTCGGGCTCCGCCACGGCCACGACCAGGATACCGTTCGGCGTCGGCACCACCAGCAACGCGCCCCCCTCCGCCTGGAGGTGCCAGAACAGGCTCGCCCCCACGCCGGCCGCTTCCATGGCGCGCCGCAGCCGCGTCGCGAGACTCGCCGCGAGCGCCGCCACCGCCGAGCCCTTGATCCCCTCCATCAGCTGCTCGGCGACCACGATCCCGTCCTCGGCGGAGACGAGCATCGCGCCGCGGACCCCCCCGACCCGGGTGATCAGGTCGAGCGCCTGGCCGTAGCCCGCGGTCGCCGTCATCCGTGAGCCTCCAGCCAGCGGCGCGCCGCACCCGCCGCGCGCTGCGCGATGATCGCCAGCCGGCCCATGGGCACCGCGCGGTCGCGCACGACGAGGAGCAGCGCGTCGCCCGTGGGCGCCGTGAGGTGCACGTGGCCGCTCCGTCCTTCGGCGGCCACACCGGTCCACTTCCCGAGACCGAGGAGCTTGGTCGTCCGCGCGGCCTCCTGCGACACGCCCGCGAGGTACGCGGCGACCGCGTCCGTCACGTCCTGACCCTGGGCGTTCTTGAGCGCCCCGCCCAGCACGCGTCCCGACGCGTCGAGGAGCAGGAGCCCTTCCTCCGCGCCCTCGAGGCCCGCGAACACGCGCGCTTCCTCCAGCGGTTGCGCGGCCGCCGGAAGCGGCTCCTCGACCGGAGCTGGGGAGGGGGCGGCCGCGGGAGCAGTGCCGGGCGTGTCTTGCGGCACCTGCCCACCGCGCGCCAGGGCCAGCGCCTGCGCCACACCCTGGTCGTCGGGCGCCGCGCGCTGCGCCGCCTCGAGGTGGGCCGCGGCCTGCTCGACGTCGCCGACCTTGAAATAAAGGAAGGCGAGACCCTTCAACGCCCCGATATGCGTCGGCGCGATCCGCAGCGCCATGTCCCACTCGTCGAACGCGCGCTCGTAGTCGTGCTTGTCGGCGAGGATGCGCGCGAATAGATCGTGCGCGTCCGCGAGGTGCGGATGACGCTCGAGCCCCGTGACCGCAACGCGATGGGCGGAGTCGAGCTGTCCCTTGTGCCGGAGGAGCTCCGCCAGGCGCAAGAACACGAGGGAGTCCGGATCCTGGGCCAGCTGGGATGAGAGCTTCTTGATCTCGTCAGCCATGGATCCCCGTCCCGGTGCCCGTGGCGAGCGTCCGCGCCGCGGCCTTGGCGCGCCCGACCTCATCCGCCTGCGCCAGCTCGGACTCGGAGCGCGCCGCGAGACGCTCCCACTGATCCCACTGCTCGACCGCTTCGCCGAACCGGCCCGTGGCGACCAGCGCGAAGCCGAGCATCCGATGCGCGGACACGAGCAGCGGGTCGAGTCGGAGCGCGCGACGCAGCTCTTCCACCGCGTCGGGCCCGCGACCCGCGGCCAGCGCGATGCGACCGAGCAGGAGGTGCACGGCGGGATCGTGCGGATGCACGCCCGACGCTTGCTCGGCGATCCCGCGCGCGCCTTCGAGGTCGCGACGGGCGAGGGCCTCTTCCGCCCCGGCCACGAGGGCGGCCAGATCGGCGGCGAGCGTGGTTCGCTCGCGTTTGACCGTGCCGGGGTCCGACAGGACGATGATGCCGGCGCTTTCCAGACCGAACAGTGTCTTCGCGACCTCGAAGTCCGAGCGCCCCAACTCGGAGGCGATGCCGCGCACGTCGCGCGTGCCGTCGATCATGGCCAGCATCTCCCACTCGGGCGGCAGGAGGTCGAGCCCGCCTCCCCCGCCCTCCAGCGGCGGGGCGAGGGTCGGCACGACGCCGAGATGGGGGATCCGCCCCTCGATGCGCGACCATTCGTCGATGCGGCGCGCCCCTTCCATGAGCAGCGCCTCGGTTGGGATGCTCACCATCGCTTCGGTCGGCACGTCCGTGAGCGGGCCCTCTGTAAAAGAGAAGTAGCCTTCGCGCCAGCTCATCACCTCGAAGACGACCTCCTCCACCTGAAAGCGCACCTGGCGCTGCAGCTCGCGCGGGGTGATGGCTCCGAGCGACACGAGGATCTCGCCGAGCCGGCGCTTGTCGCCCTGACGCTGCTGCATGTCCCGCGCGCGCTCCAGGTCGGCCTCGCTGATCTTGCCGGTCCGGAGCAGCAGCGCGCCCAGCGGGTGCGGGTTGGACCGGATCTCGGCGAAAATGATCTTGCCATCCTCGAAGTAGATCGTGCCCGCGTTGTGTCGCAGCTCGGACGTGACGCGCAGCAACCCCGTCTTCCGGCTCAGGTCGAGCAGCTGGAAGACATCGTGGATGCCGAGCTCCCGCAGCGGGCCTTCGATCGCCATGGCGGTCCTAGTCCGGAGCGAAGATGTGCTGCAGGTCGAGCGCGGTGCGTGCGTGAATGCGCGCCCGTTGCGCGAACGGCCCGCCGGGATCGATCCGCGTGACCTTCTCCCACGCCTGGACCGCTTCGCCGTACCGGTGTAACCGCGCCAGGACGACGCCCTGCTGGAACAGCGCCTCCACCTGTTCCGGGTCGAACTTGAGCGCGCGGCGAAAGGCCTCCAGGGCCTGCTCGTCGCGCTTGTCGTCGAGCAGCGCGCGCCCCAACAGCAGAAGGGCCGGCAGGTCGTACGGGTCCTGCTCCAGCAGCTCGGCGAGCCGGGTGACGGCGTGGCGCACCCGCCCCGAGCGGCGCAGCAGATCCGCGAGCGCGAGCGCCGCCTCGTGAAAGGTGGGCAGCACGTCCAGGGCCCGCTCGAAGGCCTGCTGGGCGTCGCTCCATTCCTCCTTCTCCTCGTGGAGACGCCCGAGGTCCAGCCACACCTGCACGTATCCGTCGTCGAGCTCCAAGGCCGAGCGGTAGGCGTCGAGGGCTCCCGCTTTGTCGCCGACGCGCAGCGCAATATCGCCCTGCAGCTTGTGGAGATCGGCGCGCGCGGGGGCGCGGGTCTGGGCCTGCTGGAGCGCGGTGAGCGCCCCGGCGGCGTCGCCACCGGCCGCGCGACCCTTGGCCACAGCGACGAGGGCGTCGACATCGTCGGGCGTCAGCGCCAGCAGCTCTTCGGCCAGGCCTCGGGCCTCGTCGGCGCGGGGGCCCCCCAACGCGAACAACGCTTTGACCTCGCCGAGGCGGGCATCGGCCCGCTCGGGGTCGAGCCCGCGGGCCTCGCGATAGCGCTCGAGCGCCTCGCCGTGGAGACCGCGCTTGGCGAAGATGTCGCCGATCAGCACGGCCGCCTCGGCGCGATTCGCGCCCCGCTGCACCGCGCGCACGGCCTCGGCGGCGGCCACGTCCATGAGGCCTTTGCTCACGTAGTCGCGGGCCAGCGCCAGCGGGTCGTCCGCGGCTCGGGGCGCGGGCGGCTCCGGCGCCGCGGGCGGCGCCAGCTCCTGGAAGATGTTGTCCAGAAGGCGCTGATCGAAGTTGAAGTCCTCGCCGATGGACTCCGCCGTGACGTCCGCCGAAATCTCGGGCGCGATGCCGATCGTCGCCTTCTCGTACTGCAGGTCGATCGTGAGGGCAAACTTCTGCGACACGTAATACGGGTCGAGCTCGAGGGCGCGCTTCGTGGCCCGGAGCGCGCCGTCGAAGTCGCCGAGGTTGGAGAGCGTGAAGCTCAGGTTGTAGTGGGCGCCGGCGTGGTCGGGATCCGCCTCCACGGCGCGCACGAATGCGTTGCGCGCGTCCTGAAACCGCTTGAGCTCGACCAGTACCAGCCCCACGCCGTTCCACGCCGGCGCCGAGTTCGCTGCGCTCGAGAGGACCTGTCGGTACGCCTCGAGCGACAGCTGGAACCGGCGCAGCTGATAGAGCAGCAACGCGAGGTTCAACCGCGCGGCGCTGAACGTGCCCTGGAGCTGCAGTGCCGTACGGAACGACTCGATCGCGGCGTCCGTATTGGCTCCCCCGCCCTGCGCCTGGACGACGCCCAGGTTGTTCCAGCCGAGCACGTACTTGCCGTCGACCTCCACCGCCTGGCGGTAGGAGGCGAGCGCCTCATCGGTGCGGCCGGCCTGATGCAGCACCACGCCGCGCTCGTTCCAGAGTTTGGGAGAGTCGGGTACTTCCCGCAGCAACGTGTCGTACAGCTCGAGCGCGGCCGCGAAGTCGTGCTTCAGGAGGTGCAGCTCGGCCATCGCCTGCAGCGTGAGGCGCCGATCCTCGCCCCGCTCCAAGGCCAGGCGATACTCGCGCAGCGCCTCGTTGTAGTAGCCCTTCTGCCGGAACGCGAGCCCGAGGTTGTAATGCGCGAGCTCGTTCCCTTCGACCACCTGCGGCTCCGGCACCAGCCGTTGGTGGCGCTCCTGACTCCGGCGCTCGGCGTTGTAGCGCTCGAGCGAGAGGTTGGTTTGCGCGCGGGCGAGGGGCGGGTTCAGCTGGATCGCGCGTTTCGACGACGCGCGCGCGTCCTGATGCCGGCCCATGTCCCCGAGCACGAACGCCATTAGGTAATGGGCATTGGCGTTGTCCGGGTTGAGCTCGATGGCCCGCTCGAGCGCCGCGAGCGCCTCGGCGTTCAAGCCCCGGTTATAGTAGATCTCGCCCAGGTAGAAGTGGACGACGGTGGATTCGGGCTCGAGCTCCACGCCGCGGAGGAACCATTCCGTGGCCGCCTCGGGGCGGCCGCGGTTTTTTTCCGCCAGGCCCAGCTGGATGATGGAAGCGACGTCGTCGGCCTTCTGGGCGAGCAGCTGCTCGAACTCGCCGACCGCTTCCTCCTGGGCGCCGAGAATCGCGTAGGCCCGGCCCAGCTCCCAGCGGGCCTCGCGGTCGTCGGGCGCCTGGCGCAGCCGCTCGCGGAGCTGGGCGACGCGCCGGTCGTAGTAGCCGGTGTCGTGATAGGCGATCTCGAGGTTGCGCTGCGCGACCTGCATCTTGGGGTCGAGCTCGAGGGCGCGCGTGAACTCCGCGATCGCATCCTCGACGAGACCCTTCTGATAGTAGAGGACGCCGAGGTTGTTGTGCGCCCCGGCGTCCGAGGGGTCGATCCGGCGGGCAAAGGATCGGAGGACGGCGAGGTCGCGTTCCGAGAGCGCCGGCGCCGTCACAGGTCAGGTCAAACGAATGGCGTCAAAGATGGCCTTGAGCGACGCCAGATCGGGGAGCAGCAGGAAGTCGCCCCGCAACCCCTCGCCCGAGTCGATGTGGAACTCGGTCTCGACGCAGAAGACGAAGTCGCGCTCGTGCCCGAAATTCAGGTACGTGGTCGTGAGCACGGCCGCCGAGAGGTCGACCACGAGACTCGGCACCGACGGCAGGAGCAGCATGCCCATGAAGTCGGAGAGCGCGTTCATGTACGCGCCCGCCAGGATGTTGCCCGCCTCCTTGAGGCACGACTGCTCGAGCGCGTCGAACGCCGCCGTGGTCCCGATCGGCCGGCGCAGCAGCATGTCGCACAGCCGCCGCCCCACCGGTTCCGGAAACATCAAAAGCGTGCGCCCGGTCAAATCCCCGAGCATGTGCATCAGCACCGCCGCCACCACGTCCTGCGGATTCCCGAGCAGGTCGGGCACCTCCTCGAGCCGCGCGATGTTGATCTGGGGCACACTGATCATGATCTTGCGGTTGGTGAGCTGCGACAGCGCGGTGGCCGCGTGGCCCGCGCCGATGTTCGCCACCTCGCGGAGCGCATCGATCTGCAGCTCCTTCAGGTCCCGCACGTCCTCCATGCCGCCCCCCCGGAGATCCTACAGCAGACCGCCCGCGTCGAGAATCAACGCGGGAAAGCCGTCCCCCATGATGGTCGCCCCGCTGAATACCGGCAGGGTCCCCTCTGGCGCGTCGAAGGCCTTCACCACGATCTCCTGCTGGCCCAGCATCCCGTCCACGACGATCCCGCTACGCCGCTCGCCCATCTCGAGCACGATGATCGGGCAACGACTCGGCGCGTCGCCGCCGACGCCGAGGAGCCGCCGGAGGTGCACGAGCGGCACGACACGATCCTTGAGCACGATCGCTTCGCGCCCCTCGACGATGGTCGTGGCCTGGACCCCGAACTCGACCGTCTCCGACACGTAGGTGAGCGGCAGCGCATAGCGCTCGGCGCCCACGCCCGCGATCAGGGCCCGCACGATCGCGAGCGTCACCGGCAGCCGCAGCACGAACGTCGTGCCCTTCCCCTCCTGCGACCGGATATCGATCGATCCGCCCAGCGCCCGGATGCGGGTCATGGCCACGTCGATCCCTACACCGCGCCCCGACACGCTCGTCACCGATTCGGCGGTCGAGAACCCCGGGCGCGCGAGCACACGCAGCAGCTGGTCGTCCGACAGCGTCTCGGCGTGCGCATCCACGATGCCGTCTCGCTTCGCCCGCTCGAGGATCTTCGCGCGCGCGATGCCGCGCCCATCGTCGGACACGCTGATCACGACACTTGCCCGCTCGCGCACGGCGGCGAGCACGATCTCGCCCTCCGGCTTCTTGCCCTGGCGCCGCCGCTCGGCGGGCGCCTCGATCCCGTGATCCACGGCGTTCCGCAGCAAATGCAGCAACGGATCGCCGAGCTCGTCCAGGATCGCGCGGTCGAGCTCGATCTCCTTGCCTTCGACGCGGAACGTGACCTGCTTGCCCAGCTCGCGCGCCAGGTCGCGCACCAGGCGCGGGAAGCGGTCGAACACCTGCCACACGGGCGTCATGCGCGCCTGGATGATTTCCGCCTGGAGCTCGGTGGAGAGCCGAGAGACCTGGATCGCGACGTCGTCCACGGCGGGGTCGCGCCGCTGGGCGGCCAGCTCGTTCAGCCGACCGCGCACCGTCACCAGCTCGCCGATCAAGTCCATCAACCCGTCGAGGCGACGCAGGTCGACGCGGATATGCCGGCTCTTGGCGTCCCCGGGGGGCGCGGCCGGCGCGGCGGCGCCACCTGCCGGAGCCGCGCGCCGCTCCTCACCGCCGACCGTGACGTGCTCGACGTCCCCAGCACCGCGCACCGCCCGCTCCACGTCCTCCGCCCGCGCGGTAGTCTCGATCCGGAAACTGAACCGTCCATCGAAGTCGTCGCTCTCGAACGCCGTCTCGGAGGGCGTGACGTTGCGTACGGGACCGAGCGCCTGGGCCTTCTTCAAGGCGAGGAGCGCCCGCCCGCCCTTGAGCGGCGCCTCGGAGCGGAGTGTGACCTGCACGAGGCGGCCCGCGACTGCGGGGGCCTCGACCACGGGAGCCGGTTGGGGCTCCTCCCCCCCCTTCCCCCCTCCCGCCGGCGCCGGGCGGCCGCCGGCGCCCGTCAGCGTCGCCGCGGCCCCGTCCAGGTCCGCCAGGATCTCCGTGACGTCGATCTCGTCCTCGCGGCCTACCACGGACAGCTCCACCGCCTGCTCCAGCGAGTCGCGCGCGCGGAACAACAGCTGCAAGAGCTCATCGGTCGCCGGTTGGGAGCCCCGGCGCAGCAGGTCGAGGAGGTTCTCGGTGCGGTGGGCGACGTCGGTCACGCGGGCGTAGCCCATGGTCGCCGCCATGCCTTTGACTGTGTGGACGGCGCGGAACAGGCCGCCCACCGGCGCCGGGCTCGCGGGCGCGCGCTCCCACTCGAGCAGGAGCTGGTTACAGGCGCTCAGGTGCTCCCGGCTCTCGGCCAGGAACAGCTCGGCGTACTGCGACAGGTCCATGGAGTCAGCCGAGGACGCGCTGCACGGCCTCGAGCACGCGCGAGGGCTGGAAGGGCTTGACGACAAAGTCTTTGGCGCCCGCCTGGATCGCCTCGACCACGAGCGCCTGCTGCCCCATCGCGCTGCACATGAGAATCTTGGCGTCGGGATCGTGCTTCACGATCTCGCGCACCGCGTCGATGCCGCCCATATCGGGCATGACGATGTCCATGGTGACGAGATCGGGCTTGAGCTGCTTGTACTTCTCGACGGCCTGGGATCCCGTCTCTGCTTCGCCCACGATCTCGAAGCCGGCCTGCCCCAGGATGTCACTGATCATCGTCCGCATGAAGATGGCGTCGTCGCAGACGAGGACACTGTGGCTCACACGGCCTCCCTAGGAAGACAGTATGGGGGTTAGCAGCGCGTCCGTATCGAGGACCACGAAGAGTTGACCGGCGCGGCGCCCGACGGCCCGCACCAGCGTCGGATCGATCCCGGGCAGCGCCTGCCGGCGTTCGAGCGCCTCCCCACCCACCGAGAGGAGGTCCACCACTTCATCCACCGTGAAGCCGAGGACTTTCTTGCCGCCATCCACTTCGAGGAGCACGATCGTGCCGGATGTCCCCCCCCCTCCCCCTCCTGGCTCGGCCGCGGGCTCGTCAGGGGGGGGAGCCTGACGAAGCGCTCGCCACCCTTCCACGACAGTGACGAGGGTGCCTCGCACGTTCATCAGGCCTGCGACCACGGGCGGCGCCCCGGGAATCCGGGTCGGCGTGAGCCGGGGGAGGATCTCCCGAACCCGGTCGGCCTCCGCGGCGCAGACGAGCTGCCCTACCCGAAAAAGGAGCAGTCGGACGACCCTGGCGTCACTCATCCGATGCGAAGAAGCCAAGATACTGCAAGGGGTTGCGTTGAGCAAGCAAACTTGGATCGGCGGCCGCGTTCGCGAGCGCCGGCATGAGTTCGGCGGGCCATTCCGACCGGAGCACCAGGCGGGCGCCGGTCACGGGATGCGGAAACGCGAGTTGGGCGGCGTGCAGGAGCTGCCGGGGAGCCAACGCCTCCAGCCGCTCGGCCACCTGCCGCTCGGAAGGCGTGACCCGTCGGCTCCCGCCGAACGCATACTCCCGGTCCCCGACCACCGGGTGACCGACATGGGCAAGGTGCACTCGGATTTGATGCGTGCGGCCCGTGCCCAGCGTGACGCGCAGCAGGTCCGTCTGGGCGAACTTGGCGACCACGCGCGCATGCGTCACCGCGTGGCGACCGCCGGCCAGCACCGTCATGCGCTTGCGATCCTTGGGATTGCGCGTGATCGGCGCTTCAATATCCACGGGGCTGCGCGCGAGATGGCCCCATGCGAGCGCCGCGTACACGCGCTGCACCTCGCGCCGCTCGATCATGCGCGTGAGGCGGCGGTGCGCATCGGCGGTCTTGGCGATGAGCAACAGGCCCGACGTGTCGCGGTCGAGGCGATGCACGATTCCGGGCCGGCCTTCGGTGCCCGCCGCGAGCTCGGTGCCGCGCGCGGTGAGCACATTGACGAGCGTGTCATCCCAGTGCCCGGGCCCAGGGTGCACCACGAGGCCGGCGGGCTTGTCGAGCACGGCGAGGTGCTCGTCTTCGAAGGCGAACGTGAGCTCCCGATGCGCGGGGGCGTACGTACGGGGAGGCGGCTCCGCGGCCGGGAGCTCCACGCTCACGACCGCACCGCGCTCGAGCAGGGCCGACGCGCGGAGCGAGCGGCCGTTCGAGGTGACGCGTTTGTCGGCGATGATCCGGGCGGCGACGGTACGGGAGAGCGCGAGCTGGTCGGCGAGAAACCGGTCGAGGCGCTCGGTCTGGGGGGCAAGGACGCAGAAGGTGACGGCGGCCATCAGGGCTCGGCCGCCCGGGCCTCCTTCGCTCGTTCCTGTGCCCGCCCTTCCATCCAGAGCGACACCGCGAGAGCGATCGCCCCCACCGTGATCGCCGAGTCCGCGACGTTGAACGTCGGCCACCGGGTCGATCCGATCCCCACGTCCACGAAGTCTACGACGCCCTGCGCGCTCCGAATGCGATCGATCACATTACCCACCGCGCCCGCGCACACGAGCGCGAGCGAGGCGATGCGGATCCGGTCGCCGGGACGCGCGGAGCGCACCATGGACCGCAGCACGAGCAGCGCCACGAGCGCGAGCCCGAAGAAGATCCACCGCGAGTACGCCCCGAGACACAGCCCGAACGCGGCGCATTGATTGAACACGAGCCGGAGCTGCACGTAGTCGCCGATGATGGACAGCGGGCGCATCGGCGAAAGGAACGACTCCGCGAGCAATTTGGTGACGACGTCCGCCACCACGATCGCCACCGCGATGCCCCAGAACAGGCGGCGATTAGCGCCGTTTGCCATCTTCTTCCTTCGCCTTGCAGCGGATGCACAGCCGTGCGTGCGGCAGCGCGTCGAGTCGTTCGAACCCGATCTCCTCGCCACACTGCTCGCACTTGCCGAACTTGTCGGGCGCCTGGTACAACCGCCGCAGGGCCTGGTTCACGTGCCAGAGGTAGCGCCCCTCCTGCGAAGCGAACAGGAACGCCTTCTCGCGCTCCATAGCGTCCGTGCCCTGATCGGCCATGTGGAAGGAGTAGCTCGAGAGGTCCCCGTCGGACGCCTGGAGGCTCGAGTTGAAGGACTCATCGTAGTAGCCGAGCTCCTTCATTACTCGGGCGCGCTCCTCCAGCAGCCGCTTTTCCAGGTGGGTAAGCTGCTTCTTATTGAGGCCCTTGGTCGCTTTGGGTTTGGATTTCGTCGGCATTATCGCGTACCGCCCTTTCGTCCGTCATGGCGCCGGAGCGCAATTGTCACCCGGCGCGCTTCGATGTCGACTTCCCGCTTCAGATCCGCTTCTTCCAGTACGGCGCCGAGGACGATCTTGCGAGTGAGCGTCTCGCCCTCGACGAAGCTCTGGAATGCGGACACCGCCGCCACGATCTCTGCGGCGCCGGCCACGCTGAGCTCGATGCGCGTCGTGTACTCGTACCCTGCCTCCTTGCGGAGGCGTTGCACGCGGTTCACGAGCTCGCGCGCCAACCCTTCTTGAATCAGGTCCTCCGACAGCCGGGGGTCCACGGCGGCGACGTACGGGCCGTCGGCCTGGACCGCCCAATCGCTCATCACTTCGCGGGTCACCAGCACGTCTTCCGGCCGGAACTCGAATTCGCCCGCCCGTACGGGCTCACCATGTTCCAGGGCCTCGAGCTCGCCCGCCGTGAGCTGCGACACGGCCGCGGCCGCGCGTGGGGTGTCCTTGCCGTATCGCTTGCCCAGACTCCGGTACTCCGCCTTCCCCTTGAGCCGCACCAGGTCGTGGTCCGACCCGACCACCTCGATGTCCTTGGCACTCACTTCCGCGGCCAAGATATCTAACAGGTCCGCCAAGGCCGGGCCCCGGACGGCGGCGGGAACGACCACCTTCACCCGAGCCACAGGCTGGCGGACAGGGAGCTGCTTGGTCTCCCGCGCCGCCCGCGCCAGGGAGGCGAGCTTGCGGATCGCCCCCATCGCCTGAAGCAGCTCGGGCGCCCGCCGGCCCCGGTCCGTAGGGAACGGGGCGAGGTGGACGGACCCCTCGCCCAGCGCCCGGTGGATCCAGTCGCTCACGAACGGCGCGGCGGGAGCGAGGAGGCGCGTCGCGGTCACCAGGGCTTCGTGCAGGGTCTCGAGCGCCACCGCGTCGGTGGCCCGGTCGGGAGCCCAGAACCGCGGGCGGTTGCGCCGGACGTACCAGCGCGACAGGTCTTCCCCCACAAAGTCCATGATCGCGCGGACACCCGCGGTCACATCGTAATCCGACCAGGCCCGGCGGACCTCTTCCACGACCTCATCGAGCCGCGCCAGGAGCCAGCGGTCGGCGGCCGGGCGCCTCTCGAACGGCGTGGCGTCCGCGTCGGCGGGCGGGGTCCACGTTTCCGCGTACCGCTGAAAGAACGTGTACGTGTTGCGCAGCGCGTTTAGGAACCCGCCGGTGACATCGGGGATCTGGTGGCGGTCGAACCGCTTCGAGAGCCACACCTGGCTCTGGCCGAGCAGGTACAGACGGACGGCGTCGGCGCCGAACTCCTCGATGACCTCCCACGGGTTCACGACGTTGCCGCGGCTCTTCGACATCTTCTGCCCCTGCGCGTCGAGCACCAGCTCGTTCACGATGACGTTCTTGTACACGAGCGCATCGAACGCACTGACCCCGATCGCGAGGAGCGAGTAAAACCAGCCGCGCGTCTGGTCCACGCCCTCACAGATGAAGTCCGCCGGAAAGTGCGCCTTGAAGTCGGCCTGATGCTCGAAGGGGTAGTGCCATTGGGCGTACGGCATGGCGCCGGAGTCGAACCAGGCGTCGATGACCTCGGGGACGCGACGCATCGTCCCGCTGCACTCGCGACAACGCCAGCTGAACTGATCGATCGCCGGCTTGTGCGGATCGAAGTCCTTCGGCAGCCGCTTCCCCCAGCGCTCCGCCAGCTCCGCGTACGAGCCGATGACCTCCCGATGCTCCGCCTCGGCGTCACACTCCCACACGTTGAGCGGCGTGCCCCAATACCGGTCCCGCGACAACGCCCAGTCGACATTGTTCTCGAGCCACGCGCCGAACCGCCCCGTCCCCACTTCGGACGGATGCCACCCCACCTGCTCGTTCACCTCGAGCATTCGGGCACGTACCGCCGTCGTGCGGACGAACCACGAGCTGCGCGCGTAGTAGATCAACGCCGAGTCGCAGCGCCAGCAGAACGGGTACTGATGCTCGTACGGCAGCGTCTCGAGCCACCGCCCCTCGTGCTTCAACCGCTCGATGATCAGTCGGTTGGTTTCCTTGTCGGTCACCAGCTTGCCGTTGATCTCCGGCCAGCGGGTGTCCTGAAAGGTCCCGTCCGGAGCGACCGGGTTCACGAAGGCGAGGCCGTACTGCTGCGCCGCCGCGTAGTCGTCCGCGCCGAACGCCGGCGCCATGTGGACGAGGCCCGTTCCCTCTTCGGCGGACACGAAGGCCCCCGCCACGACGATCGCGCGTTGGCCCTCCTGCGGCAGCGGCACGACCTCGAGCGGTCGCACGTACTTGAGCCCCACCAGCTCGCGGCCGCGATAGCCCGCCACACGAGTCGCGCTCGCGAGTGGCTTGCCGCCGACGTGCACATGGGCTGCCCGCTCCGTCGCCACGATGTAGCGCACGCCAGTGACCTCGTATTCCCCGTACTCGAGGTCCGGATGCACGGCGACCGCCACGTTCGCGAGCAGTGTCCACGGCGTGGTCGTCCAGATGACCAGCTGGCGGTTGGCATCGGTAGCGAGCGGGAAGGACACGTACACCGAATTGGTCTGGACCTTCTCGTAGCCGAGCGCCAGCTCGTGCGAGGAGAGGGCGGTCCCACAACGCGGGCAGTACGGCAGGACCTTGTGCCCACGATAGAGAAGCGCCTTTTCGTAGAGACGCTTTAGCAGCCACCACACCGTCTCGATGTAGTCGTTCGAATACGTGATGTAAGGGTGCTCGTAGTCCAGCCAGTACGCGATGCGCTCCGAGAGGGACTCCCAGTCGGTCTTGTACTTGAAGACGTTCTCGCGACACAGCCGATTGAACTTCTCGACGCCATACGCCTCGATCTGCTTCTTGCCGGAGATCCCGAGCATGCGCTCGACCTCGATCTCGACGGGAAGGCCGTGCGTGTCCCACCCGGCGATGCGCGTCACTCCCTGCCCCAGCATGGTGTGGTAGCGGCAGACGAGGTCCTTGATGGTGCGCGCGAACACGTGATGAATGCCCGGACGCCCGTTGGCGGTGGGCGGCCCCTCGAAGAACACAAAGGGCGGGCCGTAGCGCGCGCCCTCCTGGGTCTTCTCGAAGAGGCGCTCGTGCTTCCACTCGCCGAGGAGGTTTTTCTCCAGCGCGTCGGGCGTGAGCCGGGCGTCGAACAGCGGATAGGCCATCAGTTGAGCCGCTCGATCACGCCGCGCACCAGGGCCGTCAGGCGGGGCTCGGCCTCACGCGCGACCGCGAGAATCTGCTCGAGCGACGCGGGGGCCAGCGCGTCCGGGAGACATTGGTCCGTGATGATGGACAGACCCAGGACCCGTAGCCCCATGTGCGCCGCCGTGATCACTTCGGGGACGGTGCTCATGCCGACGACGTCCGCGCCGAAGGCCCGCAGCATCCGGTACTCGGCGCGCGTCTCGAGATTCGGACCAGTCACCGCCACGTACACACCCTCGCGGAGCAGGACGCCGAGCGCGAGTGCCACCGCGCGCGCCAGGGAGCGGAGCTCGGCATCGTAGGGCTCCGACATGTCGGGGAACCGGGAGCCGAGGCGGTCATCGTTGGGCCCCACGAGCGGGTTTGTGCCCAGCAGATTGATGTGGTCCGCGATGAGCATCAAGTCGCCCGGGCTCCACAGCGGATGCATACCGCCGCACGCGTTGGACACCACCAGGGTCCGTGCCCCGAGCCGCGCCAGCACCCGCACGGGAAACGCGATCTCCTGCGGCGAGTAACCTTCGTACAAATGGACCCGTCCCTGCATGGCTACCACGCGCCGGCCCGCGAGCGTACCCGCGAGCAGCCGCCCGGCGTGACTCTCCACCGTGGAAAGCGGGAAGCCCGGAATGTCGCCGTAGGGGATGCGGGCCTCCACGTCCAATTCGTCGGCCAGCCCGCCGAGCCCGGTGCCGAGGATGATCGCGACGTCGGGCGTGAGCGTCGTCCGCGCCCGCACGGCGCGGACCGCGGCTTCGATCATCCGCCCTGCTGGCTCCCCCCGTCCAGGGCGCGCAACTCGGCCAGCTGGCGCTCGAGCAGGGCGCGGAAGCCCACCACGTACGCCTGGAACTGGCGCTGCACGTCCGCGCTCTGCCGCTCGACTTCTTCGCGCGCCAGGCGCGCCTCGTCGAGGATGCGACGGGCATCCGCCTCCGACTCGCGGATGATCACTTGGGCTTCGCGCAGCGCCGCGCTGCGACTGTCCTCCCGCAGCTGCTGCGCCGCGACGAGCGCCTCGTTCATGGCGCGCTCCCGCTCGCGATACGCCTGCAGCTGCTCGCCCAGGGCCGAGAGGCGCTCCTCGAGCACGGATTTCTCGCGCAGAATCCGCTCCAGCTCGTCGGCCACGCGGCCGCGAAAGTCTTCGACGCCGACCGGCTCATAGCCGCGCAGGCTGCGGCGGAACTCCTGCTTGCGCACGTCGAGCGGCGTGAGGTGGAACGCACTCTCGCTCACGTCTCCGTTTCCCCCCCCCTCCTCGGGCCGAACAGGACGGTACCCAAGCGGATCACCGTTGCCCCCTCCTCGACCGCTACGCCGTAGTCGGCGGACATCCCCATCGAGAGCGTCGGCAGCCATAGACCCTCCTCCTGCAATGCGTCGCGCAGCTCGCGGAGCCCGCGAAACGTGCGGCGCTGCACAGCGTCATCGTCCGTGAACGGCGCGATGGTCATCAGTCCCTCGAGGGACAGATGCGGCAGCGCCGCCGCGTGGCGCGCGAGGGCCGCCGCCTCACCGGGCGTGCAGCCGCTCTTCTGCGTTTCTCCCGCCACATTTACCTGTAACAGCACCCGCTGTTTCGCGCCGTGAGCCGCGGCCCGCCGGTCGAGCTCGTCCGCCAGGGCCACGGAGTCGACCGAGTGCACCAGCGCGAACCGCCCCGCGACCTGCTTTGCCTTATTACGCTGCAGGTGCCCGATCAGGTGCCACGTCGCCCGCCGCCCCGCGGGCGTGTCCACCTTGTCGAGCGCCTCCTGCACCCGGTTTTCGCCCAGGTCCGTGACACCGGCCTCGAGCGCCGCTTCCACGGCGTCCACGCCAAAGCCTTTCGTGACCGCGACGATCGTGATGGGCGCGGTCCGGCCCGCGGCTGCCTGCCGCCGAGCGATCTCGGCCCGCACGTGGGCCAGCCGCTCGGCCAGAGCCGCAAAAGTCATAACCGCAAAAACTAGCCCGGGGTCAGGCCTGAAACAATCGGGGGGTCAGCTCGCTGGCGCTGTAACTCGTTCGCCGCCTTCGAGGTGCGAGATGGCGCCACTCAACAGGTCACGCACCTGCGGCGCGGAGAGATGGCGGTGCAGCAGTCCGTGACTCGCGACCGAGATCGTCGAGGTCTCTTCCGACACGACGAGGACCGTCGCGTCCGTCTCTTCCGAGAGCCCCAGCGCGGCGCGGTGTCGCGTGCCGAGCGACTTGTCGGAGACCTTGAATTGCGTGAGCGGCAGGACGCACCCCGCGCCAATGATCCGGTCACCGCGCACCAGGACCGCGCCGTCATGCAAGGGCGAGTAGGGCGTGAAGATGGTCGTCAGGAGATCGGCCGAGACCTTGGCCTCCATCGGCACACCAGACGAGATGAATTCCTCGAGCCCGATGTCGCCTTCCACCGCGATGATGGCACCCGTCCCGGCCCGCGACAGCCGATCCATGGCCTCCGCGATCTCCTCGGCCACCGACTGGCGCTCGCTCTGAGAGAACCGCCGCATGAACTGCGACTGGCCGAGCCGGGCCAGCGCGTTCCGGAGCTCGGGCTGGAAGACCACGACCGCGGCGAACGCCCCGAACGTGAACACGTACGAGAGCAGCGTGCTGATCATCGTGAACTTGGCCAGGAGCGAGGCGAAGTACGCGACCGAGAGGATCATCACGCCCACCACGATCTGCATCGCGCGGGTCCCGACGAGAAACAACAGGAAACGATAGATCACGAACGCGACGAGAAGGATCTCGACCACGTCCGGCCAGAAGCGCGGAATGAGGAAGCGGTACGCCTCGAAGTTCATCGTGCGTTTGTCGTCGCGGCGGCGACTCGCAGCGCTTCGCGCGCGAGGGCCGCGTCGTGAACCCGGAACAGGCGCGCGCCGCGCTCCCATGCGAGCGCGCACGCCACGGCCGTCGCGCGGTCGCGGTCGTCCACGGGCCGCCCGGTCGCGGCCCCGAGAAAGCGCTTGCGGGACGGTCCCACCGCTACAGGATAGCCCAAGCCGGCTAGCGTTGCCAGCTCATCGAGCAGGCGGAAGTTCTGCTCGGGCGTCTTGGCGAACCCGAACCCCGGGTCGACGACGATCCGCTCCCGTCCGACGCCCGCGGCCTCCGCCCGCGCAGTGGCGGCGCCGAGCTCGGCCGCCACTTCCGCCGCCACGTGCCGGTAGACGGCGAGTGAGTCCATGGTATCGGGCGTCCCGCGCATGTGCATCACGATCAAACCGGCCTCCGACGTCCCCAGCACGCCCGCCATCGCGGGGTCGAACGAGAGACCCGAGACATCGTTCACCACGGCGGCGCCGGCGCCGAGCGCCGCCCGTGCGACCGCCGCCTTGCGGGTGTCGACCGACAGCGGCCCGAGGCCCCGCCGGGCCAGGTCCTCGATGACCGGAGCCACGCGCGCGATCTCTTCCCGCTCCCCCACCGTGACCGCGCCGGGTCGCGTGGACTCGCCGCCCACGTCCAGCAGCTCGCACCCGTCCGCGACGAGCCGCTCCGCCTGGGCCACCGCGCGGTCGACGGTCGTGAACCGGCCGCCGTCCGAGAACGAGTCGGGTGTGACGTTGACCACGCCGATCAAGACGGGGTGCTCCAGGGCCAGCGTGCGGCCGGCGATCGCCCAGCAGCGGGGCGGTTCCGCGTAGCTCGCAAGGAAGCGGCCGAGCTCCGGGGCCAAGCCTTCGAGGCCGGGTGGCAGGCGGTCCGGACGCGCGAGCGGGGCGAGCCGGCTAGCCGCGGCGCCGATGAGGCCCCATCCCTCTCCCGTAAGCACGTCGGCGCCCGCCTTCGCGCCCCAGCGCACGAGGCCCTCGCGCTCGGCTTCAGTGATCTCTTCCAACAGGACGAGGAGGGGTTGGACGCCGTTGGCGGCGAACCAGGCGGGCTGGGCCTCCCAGCCCCGGGCCGCGAGCGCCGCGCGCACCGCTTCGGGAGTGTGCGCGGCGAGCGCGGTGAGCTTCACGACGCTCGCAGGGCGCTGACGATGTCGAGGCGCGCGGCGCGCGCCGCCGGCAGGAACCCACCGACTACCCCCATCACGACCGCGAAGATGAGGGCGCTCACGATCACGCCGGGTGACAACGCGAAGCCGAAGCCGATTTCAGAGAAGCTCTGGAAGTTGATGACGGAGATCCGCTCGAAGGAGAGGAGGGCCGCGAGGGCGACACCGAGCCCGCCACCCACCAGCGCGAGCATCACGGACTCGACCAGGAACGCCCCCAGCACGCTCCGGCGCCTGAACCCCAGGGCTCGCAGCGTGCCCACTTCGACCGTCCGGTTCGCGACCGCCGCGTACATGGTGATCATCGCGCCGATCATCGCGCCGAAGCTGAAGATCGTAGTCACCATGAGGCCAAGGATCCGGATGAACTTCGCCAGTGTCTGCGACTGCTCGCGGTAGTAGTCCCGCTCGTGTTTGATCTCCACGTATTGCATGCGAGGATCGGCCTGCAGCCGGGCCTTGAGCTGATCGAACTGGCCCGGATCGGCGACGCGGAACGTCAACGACGAATAGACCGGGCGACCGAACGCTTGCATGAACTGATCGGCGTCCCCCCAGATCTCCGAGTCGAAGCCCGTGCCTCCGGCGTCGGCGATCCCCACCACGGTCCAGCGGTCGCCGCCGAAGGACAACTGCGAACCGAGCGTTACGCCTTTGAACTGGGATGCGATGCTCTTGCCGACTACAATCTCGTGGGTGCCGAACTGAAAGGGCCGTCCCCGGACGATGTGCACGCCGGGCCGGAGCTCGAGCGCCCGCTGCGACACGCCCCGGATCGACACGTTGCCCAATGCGTTGCTTTTCTTCTTGTAGAGGTCGATGACGAGGACCACTTCCCGCGAGAGGAGCGCGCGGCCGTCGGCTCCCCGCGCCACGCCATTCTCGGCCTCGAGGACGTCCGCGGTCGCCCGGTCCACCTGGCTCGAGAGCTCGGAGGTCGCCGAGCGCCTGAGCACGATCACGTTGTCTGGCGAGCCGGTCTCGACGAGGGTGGCCTCGAGGCCGCGCGCGAGCATGAGGACGCCCGCGAAGACGAACACCACAAGGGCCACGCCGCCGATGGTGAGTGCCGTGGTGAGACGGCGGGCCCAGAGGCTCCGCCAGATGTAGGAGAAGGGAATCCGCATCATGGGCCGGTCACCCCACCGTTCGCAGGCCGACGACGATCGGCATGCGAACCACGCGATTCGCCGGAACGGCCGCGGCGGCGAGTCCGGCGAGGAGCGCGGCCCCGATGCCGAGCGCGATGGTCAGCGGGGCCACGTTGATCACCGGGAAGAACGTCGGGAGCGCCTTCGCGAACCCCTGCACGATGGGGAACGTCAGGAGCAACCCGACCACCCCGCCGGTCAGCGAGATCACCAGGGCCTCGCCGAACACGAGGGTCACTAGGTGGCGCCCCGAGAAGCCCAGCGTCTTCAAGACGGCGTACTCGCGCGTCCGCTCCCGGACCGACATGACGATCGTGTTCGCGAGGACCAGGAGAATGATCCCGATGATCACCACCGAGACGACCTGCAGCGACGTGATAATCGCGGACGACATCTGGACGAAGCTCTGCTGGAATTCGCGCTCGCTCTCGGTCTTCGTGGGCGCTCGGGAATTCACGAACAGCGAGTCGACCGTCGCCGCGACGCGCGCCATCGCGTCGGGTGACCCGACACGCAGGACGTACCAGCCGGCGTCCACGGGCCGGCCGGGCTCCCGCGCCTTCACCTGCTCGTAGAGGTAGTCGTAGTGAAAGAACATCTGGGTCTCGTCGGTCGACGGATCGCGACCCGTGTAGATCCCCCGCACCACCCACTGCCAGCGTCCCGGAAAGATGTCGCCTTCCATGGTGATGACGTCGCCGAGCTTGAAGCCGTGCTGCTGCGCGAGCTTGCGGCCGATGATGCACGCGTCGCGCTCTTTCTTGAAGGCCGCGAGCTGGTCCGGCGGCACCTGGAACTCGGGGTAGAGATCGAAGTACGTGGAATCAACGGAGAACCGTGCCCAGAAGTTCTTGAAGTCGTTCGGATCCCCGTATACGCCCCCGAACCAGTTGCCCCACGACACGGCCGTCACCCCCGGTACCCTCGCGATCTCTTGGCGGTAGGGGAGCGGGAGCGGGAAGATCAGGGACACCCGATGGCGGGTGATCATCCGATTGGCGGACGCCCCCGTGACGCCGGCGTTCCAGGCGCCGACGATCGTACGAATCAGGCCGAACGCCATCACCGCCGTGGCGATCCCGAGCATCGTGAGCGCCGTGCGGAGGCGGTGCCGGGACAGGTTCTTGAAGACGAGTCGAAGGAGCTTCACGGTCGTGCCCTCATTGCAGCTCGCCCTTGTCCAGGTGGCGCACGAGATGGGCGCGCTCGGCGGCGTGCGGGTCGTGCGTCACCATCACGATGGTTTTCTTGAATTCGCGATTGAGGCGCTCGAGCAGCGTGAGCACCTCCTCGGCGGACTTCCGGTCGAGATCGCCCGTGGGCTCGTCGGCCACGAGGATCGTGGGATCGGTCGCGATCGCGCGCGCGATGGCGACCCGTTGCTCCTGACCGCCCGACAGCTGGCGCGGGTAGTGGTGCATCCGATCCGCAAGCCCGACCAGGGCCAGCGCCGTTTCGACGTGCTTCCGCCGCTCGCTCTTCGAGAGCGAGGTCAAAAGCAGCGGCAGCTCCACGTTCTCGAACGCGGTGAGCACGGGGATCAGGTTGTAGAACTGAAAGACGAACCCGATGTGCGTGGACCGCCACCGGGCAAGCTGCGACTCGCTCAGCTTCGTCACGTCGGTGCCCGCGACGGTGACGGTCCCGGTGTCGGGCCGGTCAATCCCCGCGATCAGGTTCAAGAGCGTGGTCTTCCCCGAGCCCGAGGGACCCATCAAGCCGAGGAACTCCCCTTCGGGGACCTCGAGCGTGATGTCCCGCAGCACGGGGATTTCGAGACTGTCGCGTCGATAGGCCTTCGAGAGGCCCCGAATCTGGACGATCGGATTAGGCATGCACTCCTCGATCTATTCGACTTTGACCTTGGCGCCGCGTCGCACGCGATCACCGATGCTGTCGATCACCTGGGTGCCGGCGGCGAGACCCTCGCGGATGGCCACACCCGTGCCCACCTGCCGGCCGACCGTCACCGGCACCTCCACCGCCCGGCCGTTCTGCACCACGTACACGACGGCCTGACCGTTTCGCTCGGTCACGGCGCTCGACGGGACGACGAGCACCGGAGCCGTATCCGCTCCGGCCTTGGCCGGCCGCGGGAGAAAGTGGACCTTGGCGCTCATCTCGGGCAGCACGCGGGAGTCGTACGAGCGAAAGGCCACTTTGACCTGGACGGTGGCCTTCGCGCGATCGGCCGTGGGGACGATCTTGGCGACCCGGGCGGGATACCGCACGTCGGGGAACGCGTCGAGCACGATCTCGCACTGCTGCCCCACCCCGACGGCCTCGAGGTTCGACTCCGCGACGTCCGCCTCGACTTCGAGTGAGGAGAGATCGGCGATCGTCACTACCGCGCTCTTCGAGAACGCGCTCGCGGCGAGGGGCGCCACGACCTCGCCCACGTCGGCGTTTTTCGTGAGCACCGTGCCGTCGAAGGGTGCGCGGATGACGGTATTCTCGAGCGCCACCTGCGCAGCCTGGACCGTGGCCTGCGCGACCGCGATGCCGGCCTTCACCCGCTCGTAGCGCGCCTGCGCGGCGTCGAAGCTCGCGTGCGACGTGAATCCGCTGTCGAGCAGGAAGCGCTCGCGGGCGAGGGAATTCTCGGCGTCGCGCAGGTCGGCCCGGCTCATCTCGAGATTCGCCTGCGCCTGCGCCAGCTGCGCCTTGACGTCCGCATCCTCGATGCGAGCGATCACCTGCCCCGACCGCACCCGGTCGCCTTCGACCACGCCGAGGTAGACGAGCCGCCCGGTCCCCTTGGACGCCACCGCGGCCTTGCGTTGGGCAACGACATAGCCGCTCGCGATTAGCACGGCCCCCGAGCGCACCGGCGACATCATGGTCGCGGGCGTCAGGTGCACCGGCACTGCCGAACGAAGAGCGCCGCCCGTTATCAAAAACACGCCGACGAGGGCCAGGATGACGCCGGCGGGCAGGCCGATCATGAGCCAGCGCGGGACACGACCCCCTGGGGGGGGCGCCGCGGAGGCCGACTCGGATGACCGGTTGATGCGCAGGGCAGCGAGGTCCGCATTCTTCGCTTCCATGCCCACAATCCTAACCGTCATCCGTCGGGTGCTGAAGGGGACGCGGAACTGCGGGAGGCGAATGAGAAACCCGACGGGCCATCACGGCTCGTCGGGTGGGCGTAACTTCAGGCGCCCGCAGGCTCCGGGGGTGGACTGCCCAGTACGGGACCGCGCGCGGCGCCGGGTTTCTCGCGCGCCGCGCCTTCGGGCGACGAGGAGGCGGGCGCGGGTGGCGGCGGCGGCACGGGAGGCAGCGGCTTGCCCGCGACGACGAGCTCGACATACTCGCGGTCGAGCGTCTCGCGCTCGAGCAGCGCCGCGGCCAGGCGATCGAGTGCGTCGCGGCGCTCGATGAGCACCGTCCTGGCCCGCTCGTACGCATCGCCGAGAATCCGCTTCACCTCGGTATCGACGAGCTCGGCCGTGCGCTCGGAGATCTCGCGCCGCTGCACGACCTCGCGCCCGAGGAAGATCTCGGCCTCCCGGTCGCCGACGGCAATCGGGCCGATCGTGTCGCTCATGCCGTATTGCGTGACCATGCGGCGCGCGACGTCGGTGGCGTGCTGGATGTCCTGGGCCGCGCCCGTCGTGACTTTCTCAGGTCCGAACACGAGCTCTTCCGCCACCCGTCCGCCGTACGCCATGGCCAGGCGCGACAGGATCGACTGCTTCGTGTACTTGTGGAGCTCTTCCTCCGGCAGATACGCCGTGATGCCGAGGGCGCGGCCCCGTGGAATGATGGTCACCTTGTGCAGCGGGTCCGAGCCCGGGAGGTTCAGCGAGACGAGCGCGTGCCCGGCCTCGTGGTAGGCGATCAGGCGGCGCTCCTCGTCCGATAGGACGCGGCTCCGGCGCTCGAGGCCGAGCATGACCTTGTCCTTGGCGTCCTCGAGGTCCTGCATGCCCACCACCGTCTTATTGCGCCGCGCGGCGAGCAGGGCCGCCTCGTTCACCACGTTCGCGAGCTCGGCGCCCGCCAGGCCGGGGGTGCCGCGGGCGATGCGCTCCAGATCCACGTTGGACCCGAGCGGAATCTTCCGCGTGTGGACGCGCAGGATTTGCTCCCGCCCCTTCACGTCGGGCATATCCACGACGATCTGACGATCGAAGCGACCCGGGCGGAGCAGCGCCGGATCGAGGATGTCGGGGCGGTTCGTGGCGGCGAGCAGGATCACGCCGTCGTTCGATTCGAATCCGTCCATCTCGACGAGCAGCTGGTTGAGCGTCTGCTCGCGCTCGTCGTGCCCGCCGCCCAGCCCCGCGCCGCGATGGCGGCCGACGGCGTCGATCTCGTCGATGAAGATGATACACGGCGCGTGCGCCTTGCCCTGCTCGAACAGGTCGCGCACGCGCGACGCGCCGACGCCGACGAACATCTCGACGAAATCCGACCCCGACATCGAGAAGAACGGCCGGCCGGCCTCGCCCGCCACAGCCTTGGCGAGCAGCGTCTTGCCCGTCCCCGGCGGGCCGACCAGCAGCGCGCCTTTCGGGAGCCGCCCGCCGAGTCGCTGGAATTTCTGCGGGTCCTTCAGGAAATCGATGATTTCCTCGAGCTCCTGCTTCGCCTCGTCCGCGCCGGCGACGTCGGCGAACGTCACTTTCGGCGTGTCACCCGCGAGCAGCTTGGCCTTCGACTTGCCGAACGCGAAGGCGCGGTTCCCGCCCTGCTGCATCTGCCGCAACATGAAGATGAGGAGGCCGAAGATGAGCAGGTACGGCAGGAACCCGAACAGGAAGACGCCGAAGGACTGCTTGTCCTGGAGCGCCTTCACGCTCACGCCGCGCTGGCGGAGCGTGCCGACCCACGTATCGCTCGATTCGAACGGGAGCAGCGTCGTGAAATGATCGACGGTGCCGTGCCCGTCGCGCCGGGGGTAGGCCGCTTTGAAGTCCCCGCGCACCGACTGGCGCTCGGTGATCTCCACGGCGGCGACGTTGCCCTTGTCGAGCTGCTCGGTGAACTCGCTGTAGGAAATCTCGATCGCGTCCTGCTTACGGGCCGCGAACTGGACGAGGGCCACCGCCCCCACGATCAGGAGCGCCCAGAACGAGAGCGTCCGGAGGGTTCGGGCCCAGCTGAACTCGCGCGGCGGCGGGACGCGGTTGGCCATCAGGTCAAACTCGCGACGTAGGGCAGATGCCGGAAGTTCTCGGCGTGGTCGAGCCCGTAGCCCACCAGGAACACCTGGGGAGCGTCGAATCCGATGAAGGCCGGCTCGAGCTCGAGATGCTCGGCCAGATGCTTATGCAGCAATGCACAGATCTCCAGACTCCGCGGGGCGCGCTCGCGTAGCATCGTCACCAGCCGGTTGAGCGTCTTGCCCGTATCCACAATGTCCTCTACCAACAGGATGTGCTTACCCCGAAGCTCGGTTTCCGGATCGTACAGAAGCCGCACGTTGCCACTCGAAATCGTGTCGGCGCCATAGCTCGCCGCGACGAGAAAATCCACCTGCAGTGGCCGCTCGATGCGCCGGACCAGGTCGCTCAGGAAGATGAAGCTGCCCTTGAGGAGACCGAGCACCAGGAGCTCACCGTCGGGGTACGCCGCCGTGATCTCCTGGCCCAGCTCGCGAACCCGCCGCGCGATCGTCTGCTCGTCGAAGACGATCTGCTTGAGCTCACGCCCGCCCGTCTGCTTGAGGCTCGCCGTGCTTTGTAACATCCACTCGCACCGCCCGAGTTCCAGGCTGCGGGAGATCGGCAGCACTCCGGCAAATGCCCGGCACCCAGAGAATGGTTTCGCCGCGCGCGACCACCGGATAACCGGCGCGATCGCAGCGTGGCACCTGCGCTTCCATCAACATGCGACGCACCTGCCGCCGCCCCACGCCACCCAACGGCACCACACGGTCACCGGCCCGAAGCGGTCGCACCTGCCAGTCACCGCCGGCGATCCAGGTAGTCCAGTCGCCGCGCGCGAGCCGGTCCGGTGCAGGCTCTGACGACCACTCCAGGTGGAACGCACCGAACTCCGCCCTTCCCTGGTGCTTTTCCTCGCCAACCTCCACAACCTCCAGATCCTCCCCAACCTCCCGGGTGCGAACACCCACCCGGTTAAACGCCACCTCCGCCCACCACCCACCGCCGAGCGACAGCCGACGCCCCGACGGGCGGCGCGCGAGGTCGATCAGCCGCCGAGCACGACGCACGCCGAGCACCAGTCCCGCCCGGCGCGCCGCGGCGCGCACGAGCGCGACGGACAGCCTGTGATCATAGCGGGCGAGGCCTGCCCGAGCAACGTCGAAACCATGCGCATCGAGGCGAAGCTCAAGACCAGGAAGGTGTTCCAGCGCGTGGTCCCAGGCGCGCCGCTCCAACGCCGCCGCACGCCCCGTGCGCAGCACGTCCTCGCTCACGCGGGCACCCAACCGCTCTTCGATGAGGGGCAATAGCGCGGCGCGCACCCAGCTCCGGAGATGGCGTGGGTCGCGGTTCGCGGCATCGTCGTGCACGGGTAGGCCGCGCGCGGCTGCGTGCGCCGCGAGCTCGGCCTTGGTGAACGGCAAGAGCGGTCGCACCAAGCCGCCCCGCGCGCGCGCGGCGATGCCGGCGAGACCGGCCGGCGCGCTACCCCGCAAGAAGCGGAGGATGATCGTCTCGAGCTGGTCGCCGCGGTGATGGGCGGTCACGAGGTAGCGGGCACCATGACGCCGCTGGACGTCGCGGAGCCAGGCATAGCGCGCCCGTCGGGCGGTGGTCTCGGTCGCGTCCGGGCCAAGGTGGAGCTCGCCCAGCTCGAACGGCAACGCGTACCGCTCGGCGAGCGCTCTCACGGACTGTCCAACCGCCCGACTCTCCGGTGCAATACCATGATCCGCGTGCGCGATCACGAGCTCGAGCCCGCACGCCGGCGCGAGTGCGTGCAGCAAGTCGAGCAGCGCCACGGAATCCCCCCCACCGGACACTGCGACGACGGCCGCGCCCGGTTGTCGAAACAAGCGGGCACGGGCGACGTGGCGCGCCAGACGGGAGGGCAACGAAGGCATGCTGGAAGTATAATTGGGCCGATGCAGCCCGACGCCCTCTACCAGCTGCTCCGTAACCTCACCTCCCCGGTGGTGGCGATCACGTCGGAGCGAAGCGGCAAGCGCAACGGCATGATCTCCGACAGCGCGGTCCGGGCGTCCATCGTCCCGACGATCCCGCGCGTGTCGGTGTACATCCACAAGTTCAACTACAGCCACGATCTCATTTTCGACACCGGCCGCTTCGTCCTCCACCTGCTGCGCGACGACCAGTTCGAGCTCATCCATCGGCTGGGCTTTTCGAGCGGACGCGCCCGCGACAAGCTCGCCGACGTGCCGCACCGGTCGGGGACCCTCGGCGCGCCCGTGCTCGACGACTGCTATGCGCATTTCGAGTGCCGCGTGGCGAACGTGATGGACACGGGAAGCTCCACGTGCTTCCTGGGCGACGTCGTGGACGTCGGCTACGGTGCCGCGCGCGAGCCGCGGGGTGCAGTGATGACCGCGGCCCACTTTCGCGCCCATATGCCCGCCGCCTGGCGGGCCGAGTACGAGGCGCTCCTCAAGGCGGCCCAAGCATACGCTGCCGAGGGCTCGCGCAAAATTCGGGCGGTGGTGTGGAGGGGGCTCGAGATGTAGACGAGAATGTTCAAGAAGTCGCGTTCTTCCCTCTGACTGGAGGCATCCGTGCGGACGATCCTGGCGATTCTGACCGTCGCGGTGATGGCGACCGCGCAGGTGGTGGCACAAGATGATTCTGCGAAGGTCGGCGTTGGCCTCGCTTTTCTCGCGGACAATCCCATCGGCCAACTGACGGGCACATCTACCGTGTATATCCCGATTGCAACCGGACGATCGTTTCGCCTGGAGCCGACTCTGGGGTGGCATCACAGCTCCGTCCAGTTATCCAGCAGCGATCCCACCAATCCTGCGAATGGCGTCACGGAGTCGTCGAGCGCGCTGTTGTTGGGCACCGGCCTCTTCGGGATCAGCCGGGTGGGGAGCGGCACACTGCTCTACTACGGCCCTCGCATCGGTATCGCCTTCGGCCGAATCCAGGACACGGACCAATCCGGTAACTCGCTGAAGCAAAGTGCAACCGACTGGTTCGCAGCCGCCACGCTCGGTGGCGAGCATCGAATCTCTCACCTCAGCGTAGGCGGCGAAGTGGACCTCGCCTATTTGCACCTGGGGACGCCGAGCTTCGAGCAGAGCGGCACCCCAACCTTCCTGGACACCGGCGCCGGGGGCTCGAGTGTCGGGACGGGAGCCTCGGCCTTCGTTCGCTGGTACTTCTGAGCCCACTGGCCGGCGAGTGCCCGCCCCCATGATCCTCGCGCTGGTCGCCTGGCTACAGAGCGGCGGTCTGCCACCCAGCTACTCCGGTCGCGCTGGAGAGCTCAGGGTCGAGGTCCCGAGATTCGAAGGATCGGTGACCATCGACGGTGCGCTGGACGAGCCCGAGTGGGGGCGCGCCGCCCGGCTCACCGGGTTCTCCGAGTATGCCCCCGTCGATGGCCGGCCCGCCGAGGATTCGACCGAGGTGCTCGTGTGGTACTCGGGCGGCGCGATCTACTTTGGAATCCGCGCGTTCGAGCCCCATGGGTCGGTCCACGCCACGTTGGCGGATCGCGACAAGATCGCAGCCGACGATTACGTCCAGATCCTGCTCGACACCTTCGACGATCATCGCCAGGCGATCGTGTTCGGCGTGAACCCGCTCGGGGTGCAGTCCGACGGCGTGCTGAACGAGGGTACGCAGTCCGGGGTGACGGGCTACGGGGGCACGGTCCGCGACACCGTGGATCTGTCGGCGGACTTCGTCTACCAGTCCAAGGGTCGCCTGACCGATTACGGATACGAAGTCGAGATTCGGATCCCGTTCAAAAGCCTGCGTTACCAGCCAGCGCCGTCGCAGAACTGGGGACTGAACGTCATCCGGCAGGTGCAGCACTCCGGGCACCAGGATACCTGGACGCCGGCGCGGCGGGCCGCCGCGTCGTTCCTCGGACAGTCGGGTACCCTCGCCGAGCTCCACGACTTGCACCGCGGGCTCGTCCTCGACCTGAATCCGGAGGCGACGGGGAAAGCGGATGGCGCGCAGGGCCCGTCGAGCTGGCACTATACCGCGACGGGTCCCGAGCTGGGGGGCAACGTGCGCTGGGGGATCACCAACAACCTCACCCTTACCGGCACCGGGAATCCCGATTTCTCTCAGGTGGAGGCCGACGCGGGTCAGTTGCAGTTCGACCCGCGCCAAGCACTGTTCTTCCCGGAGAAGCGACCCTTCTTCCTCGAGGGCCTCGAGCAGTTCGACACGCCGAACACGCTCATCTACACGCGCCGGCTCGTCCAACCGGTGGCGGCGGTGAAGCTCACGGGCAAGGTATCCGGGACGAATCTGGGCGCCTTAATCGGCGTGGACGACGCCGCGGCGTCGCTCACGAGAACGGACCATCCCGTGTACAACATCCTCCGCATGCGGCGTGATCTGGTCGGGCAATCGACGGTGGGCATCGTGTATACCGACCGGATCGAAGGCGGCGATTACAACCGGGTGGCGGGAGCGGACGCGCGCCTCGTGTTCGGGCCGATCTACGCGCTGGCGTTGCAAGGAGCGGAGAGCTTCACGCGATCGAGCGCGGGCGTGGCGAACGCGCCGCTCTGGCAGGCGACCCTCGATCGGACCGGGCGCGAGTTCGCGTTTCACTACGGGATCACCGGCATTCACCCGGACTTTGTCGCCGCGAGCGGCTTCATCGCGCGAGCAGGGATCGTCACCGCGGTGGTCGACCACCGCCTCACGTTCTTCGGGCGCCCGGGCTCCTCGCTCGAGAGCTGGACGCCCGACCTGTTTCTCCTCGGCCGGTGGCAGTACGACAACTTCACCTCGGGCCGCGCGGCCGAGGATAAGGAGCTGCACGTCAATCTCACCGGAGTGCTGCGGGGCGGCTGGACGATCACGACCGGGGTGTTCTTCGAATCCTTCGGCTACGACTCATCGTTGTACCGGGACTACGCGCTCGAGCACACCGACAGTGGCGGGACCACCATCGTGCCCTTCGTCGGAACCCCGCACATCCGCAACCTCGACCTGATGTTGAACGTCACGACGCCGCAGTTCAAGCGGTTTTCGGGAACGCTGCTGCTCCTCCCGGCCCCTCAAGACGAGAACTTTTTCGAGTGGGCACCGGCGCGGATCCTCATTATCCAGGCGACCGGGGACTGGCGACCCACGGATCAGCTGCGCGTGAGCGCGAGCTATTCGCATCAGGAGTACTGGCGGAAAACGGACGGCAGTATCGTAGGGTTGCACCGGATCCCACGGCTGGCGGTCGAATACCAGGTGTCGCGGCCGGTGTTCCTGCGCCTGGTGGGCCAGTACGATTCGCAGTGGCAGGACTCCTTGCGCGACGACTCCCGGACCAACGATCCGATTTTGATCAAGGACCCGACCACCGGCGTGTACACCCGCGCCACGGCCCGCACGACCAACGCGGTGCGGTTCGACTGGCTCCTGTCGTATCACCCCACACCGGGGACAGTGATGTACGCCGGGTACGGAAACAGCCTGACCGAGCCCGACGCGCTGGCGTTCCGCGACCTGCACCGCACCAGCGACGGGTTCTTCGTGAAGTTCAGCTACCTGTTTCGGATGTAGCGGCGGATAGTTAAGGAAGGGAGGAAGTAGCAGGGGCGGGACTCGAACCCGCGACCCCGGCATTATGAGTGCCGTGCTCTAACCAGCTGAGCTACCCTGCCACAACGCCAGGTTCCGATGGACCGGAGCCTAACCCCGCCTCCCGATCCCGTCAACGACGCGTAGGGGCGTCGACACACCCGTTGCCTCGATCCAACACCCCCGCCCTGGCTGGCACCGAAACGGGGCCGTTTCACTCCGGCGGGAGCGCGGCAGAGCGGTGCGACGCTTGCATCCCGCCGTCCTGGACCATGAGTAACACACCTGCGGCCGGATTGACCGCCCCGGACGGCGCGGTCGCATTGCCCACCGAGCTGGACGCGCGACGGGAGCTGGCGCACGAGTTCCAGATCGAGCGCCTGTTGAGCCAGACGCCCATTCGTTACCTCGCGCGTGACGCGGAGGACCAGGTCGTCGCCCTCACGGTCGCTCCGCGCGCGCACGCCGAGCGCTCGGCCGAAGAAGTCCTGGAGCCCGTGGCGGCGGCCAAGCGGCTCGACCATCCGCACATCGCCCGCGTGCTCGCGCTCGGGACGACGGACAATTTCGTCTGGGTCGCGACCCGGTACATCGAAGGCCGCACCCTCGCGAGTTTGCTGCGCACGGTCGGCTCCATGGAGCTCGGGGCGTGTCTCCGCCTCTTCGAGCAAGTGGCGAGCGCCCTCGACTACGCTCATCGGCGCGGCGCGTCGCACGGAGCGCTGACCGCCGAGTGCGTCGTCGTGGATGCGAACGAATGGGTGGTGGTGGACGGGTTCGGGATCGGCGAGACGTCACCGGCCGCGGATCAGCGCGCGCTCGCGCTACTCATTCGTCAGTGCCTCACTGGAGCGATCGCACGTGCAGGCGACGGGGCGGGGCTGCCGCTGCACGTCTCCCAGGCGTTGCGACGCGCCCTGAGCGCGCGGACCGCCGATCAGTTCCCGAGCGTGCTCGACCTCGTGGCCGCGTTGGACGACCACCGGGGTGATGGCCGCAGCGCGCAACCGGAGGCGCGTCCGGCCTGGTTCGGCGCCACGCCGCACTCCGCGCGGAAGGGGGGCAACCCCGTCGTGATCGCGGACGCGGACCAGGATCCGGCCGCGACGAGTGGCTTTGGCCGACGGGTGGTCGCAGCCGCGGCGGGCATCGTGACCCTCGCCGTCGCCGCGGCGTGGATCACGCGCTCCTCGGCGCCCGCCGCGCTACCGAGCCACGCCGTGGCACCCGCGCGCACAGCGCCGCCGCCGGCCGCGCGACCGGACTCAATGGCGGCGCTCATCGCGCCCCCCCCGGCCCCCCCGGCCCCTCCAGCCCCCGCGCCCCCCGCGCCAACCCGAGCCGCCCCAGCACCCGTGTCGCGGCGGCCACCGGCCAGGACGTACGCTCCTGCACCTGTTCGCGAGCGGGCACGGTCACCTGCTCCGGTCCCCCCACCGGCGCCCCCACCGGCACCCGCCCCCGCTCCTGCCCCCGAGGTGCGGGCCGAGCCTGGGTCCTTGTCGATCAACGCGATTCCATGGGGCAGCGTGTACATCGACGGCCGGCCGATGGGCAACACGCCACAACTCGACCTCCCCGTCCCGCCGGGGCAGCATAAGCTGCGTGTCGAGCGGCAGGGGTACCGCGCGTATGAGCGCGTGATCGACGTGGCACCGGGTCAGCGCCTGCGCATCACCGACATCACGCTCGTGGAGCGATGAGATGAAGCGCGTCGCCATTGCCCTCGTGCTCTTCCTTGCGCTCGCGCACCCGCGCGACGCGCTCGCCCAAACCGCGCGAGAGCTCGTGGGTCAGGGCGTACGAGCGTACCGTGCGCTCGAGTACGACGCCGCCGTGGCGCTGTTGAAGCGCAGCCTTTCGGAAGACGCCGTCGGCACCCTCTCCACGGCCGAACGGGCGCAGGCGCTCACCTATCTCGGCGCGACGGAGCTGTTCCGGGGCCGGCGCGATTCCGCGGCGCTTGCGTTCAGCGACGTGGTGCTGCTCGATCCCAGCTACCGGCCGGATGAGCTGATTTTTCCTCCCCAGGTGACGAACCTGTTTCAGGAGGTCCGACAGGCAACCAAGACGGTCGCGCTCAGCGTGCCGCCGGTGACGGAGCTGCGCGCGCGCGGGGATCGCTTCACCGCCCGCGTCTTCACGAGCTCGCTCGCCGAGGTGGCGGTCACACTGGCACGTGACGATGGCACGCCGGTGCGCGAGCTGTACACGGGTCCGGTGGCGGACAGCCTGGCCGTGACGTGGGACGGATTCACCGCGAGCGGCACACCCGTGCCAAGCGGACGCTACATCCTGCGCGTCGCGCCGCGGACCGAAGCCGCCAACGCTCCGCCGGCTCGACAAGTGACGCTCGACATCGACCAGCGCGCGGACGACACGCTTCCGTGGCCGCCCGCGCCGACTTCTCCGGCGCTCTTGCCCGAGCGCACGCCGGCGGGCCCGGCGGTGCGGTCGCTCGCGGCCGGTGTCGTGGCCGCCGCCGCGGTGATCGCCCTTCCGTCGATCATCGCGCGCAGCTCGGGTGGGAACGATGCGCGCTTCGCCGTCGGGGCGGCGGTCGGGGCGGCAGGGGTCGTCGGCTTCATCACGCAGCGTCCGGGCCGCCCGCTGGTCCAGAACATCCGGGCAAACGCGCCGCAGCGCGACGCCTGGATGAAGCGGGTGGAGACCGTCAAAGCCGAGAACGCCAATCGCCGCGCGACGTTGCGGATCGTGATCCGCGCGGAACCGCTCGCCACCGCGGAACGCACGGGGAGCTCGCCATGAGGTGGATTGCTGGTACGCTCTGCGTCCTGCCTACGCTCGTCTCCGTCACCCAAGCACAGGAGCGGGCGACCTTCGCGTTTCGAGGCGACGCCGCCGCCGTGTGGCTGCGGCAGGAGACGGCACCCGGTGTCGTCCAGCAGCTGCGCGGGCCGGCCTTGGGCGCTCAAGGGCGTGTGAATTACGGTCCGCTCACGTTCGGGGCGGGCCTCATCGAAGGTCGGCTCGACGCGGCCAGCGGCGGGACCGGGGGGGGTGCGGCGCGGGACCTGGTGGAAGGCCGCGCGTTCGTGGCCGCCCGGCCACTCCCGTGGCTCGAGGTGAGTCTCGGCCCGCTGCTTCGAGCGTACGTGACGGACAGCGCGACGGAGCGGTGGGTGGTGTGGCAGGGGCGCGCCCGCATCGACGCGCCCATCTTGACCGCTCGGCTTACGAGCTTCGTGGAATTGTGGCGCGGGCTCTCGTCCCGGGTCACGTTTCCCCCGTTCCTCGCGGGTCGCGTGCAGGGAGGCGAAGCGGGCGTCGTCTACAAACCGCCGCGGGGCCCGCTCTGGTGGCGGCTCGCCTACCGGGTCGACGACGCGCTGCTCGGCGGCGGGCCGGGCGGTAGTGAAACGGTGGAGGTCGTGACTCTCTCGGTCGGGATCGGACGCTAGCGGCGAGGGCTCGAATCGCCGCCGGCGTCCACCTTCGGAACCAGCCGGTACAACAGCTCACCCTTCCGGATCATGCCGAACTGCTCGCGCGCCGCGCGCTCCTGCGCGGCGGGGTCCGTTTCGAGTGCGTGCGCCAGCCGCCGCAGTGAATCCAATCGCTCTTCCAGGTCATGGACGGCCTGCCGCTCCTGCACGAGCTGGCTGCGAAGGGTGAGCCAATCGAGCGCACCGTATTCCCCCGCCTGAAAGGCGAGCCCGACGAGCGTGGCGGCACCGATGAGCCCGACGAGCCGCGCGCGCGTCACAACCCGTACAGGTGGCGGCCGGGATAGGTGGCCGTGTCGCCCAGCTCTTCCGCGATGCGGAGCAGCTGGTTGTACTTGGCGACCCGGTCGGTACGCGACGCGCTCCCGGTCTTGATCTGCCCGACGCCGGTCGCCACCGCGAGATCCGCGATGAACGTGTCCTCCGTTTCCCCGGAGCGATGCGAGATGACGGCGCCGTAGCCGTTGGAGCGGGCGTGCTCGATGCACTGGAGCGTCTCGGTGAGCGAGCCGATCTGGTTCAGCTTGATCAGAATCGCGTTCGCCACCCCTTCCTCAATGCCCCGGTCGAGCCGTTCGACGTTGGTGCAGAACAGGTCGTCGCCCACGAGCTGCACGCGAGAGGAGAGCGTCTCTGTGAGCTTGGCCCAGCCGGACCAGTCGTCCTCGGCCAGGCCGTCCTCGATCGAGACAATCGGGTAGCGATCGATCCAGGTCTTGTAGAGGGCGACCATCTCTTCGGACGTTTTGGTCCCCGCCCCGCTCTTCTTGAAGACGTAGCATCCGTCCTGAAAGAGCTCCGAGGCGGCGGGGTCGAGCGCGATGGCGATGTCCTTCCCCGGCTCGAATCCGGCGGCTTCGATCGCCGCCATCACTGCCTCGAGCGCCGCTTCGTCGCTCGCCAAGTTGGGCGCGAAGCCACCTTCGTCACCCACGGCCGTCGAGAGGTTGCGCTTGGCGAGCACCTTCTTCAAGGCGTGGAACACTTCGACGCCCATGCGCAGCGCCTCGGGAAACCCCTCGGCCCCGATGGGCACGATCATGAATTCCTGGAAATCGACGTTGTTGGCAGCGTGCGCGCCCCCGTTCAAGATGTTCATCATCGGGACCGGCAGCACGTTCGTGACGGGACCGCCGAGATAGCGGTACAGGGTGAGCCCCGCCTCCTGGGAGGCAGCCCGGGCGACGGCCATCGACACGGACAGGATGGCGTTTGCGCCGAGGTGACTCTTGTTGGGCGTGCCGTCGAGGTCGAGCATGGCGAAGTCCACGGCGATCTGCTCTTCGCCCGACATCCCTTCGAGCCGCGGCCCAATGACCTCGTTGACGTTCTTCACCGCCTCGAGAACACCCTTGCCGCCGAACCGCTTCTGGTCGCCATCGCGGAGCTCGACCGCTTCGTGCTCCCCGGTGGAGGCACCACTCGGCACCGCGGCCCGTCCCGCCGCGCCGCTCGACAGGGTGACATCGGCTTCGATGGTGGGATTGCCCCGGCTGTCGAGGATTTCACGCGCGCGAACCGCAATGATGGTGCTCATAGTCGCCCTACCCTAGCGAGCGGCGCCCCGCGCGTCAACGCGCGTCTTGAGCCCGAGGATCGCGGCGTGGACGCGGTCGCGCAGCTCCTGGCGCCGCTCGAGGGCCATTCCGGCTGTCGGAATCGGGTCCCCCACCTCGATCCGAATGGGTCGGGGGCGCAACAGAAACCCGCCCTTGGGCATGATCTCGAACGTGTTGCGAATGTAAAGGGGCACCACCGGCACTTGCGCCGCAATCGCGAGCCCAAAGGGCGCGTTCTTGAACGACAGGAGCTCACCGGTGCGGCTGCGCGTCCCCTCCGGGAACACCACGGCCGACACGCCACTCCGGATCGCCGCGGCCGCGCGCTCGTACGCTTCCAGCGCCCGCCGGGGGTGCGGCCGATCGATCACTACGTGACCCGCTGTCACCATTGCCCGACCGAGGAGCGGAATCCTCGCAAGCTCCTGCTTCGCCACCATCCGCACCGATCCGGGCAAGGTGGCCGCGAGCGCCCAGATATCGAACATCGAAGAGTGGTTCGCAGCGTACACGACCGGGCCGTCGGGAATGCGGTGCAACCCCTCGACTTCGACCGGAGTCCCGGCCGCCCGCAGGATCTGGCGCGACCAATCGGTCGTACCCCAGTCGTACACACCGCCTCCCCCGGGACGCCGCTTGACGCCCAGGAGCGCCGCGAGGATGACGCCAGTGGAATGGATGACGCTCGACACGACGAGCACCGCGTAAAACCAGAGCGTGCGAATCATCGCCGGGCGAAGTGATCGTAGCCACGGGGAGGCGTGATCCGTTGTCCATTGTCCGTTATCCGTACGCCCCGGCCCGCGATACAGACGCCGATGCGGGTGAGCGGCAGCCGGGTCGCGCGACGGAACGCGCGGGCATCGCGCTCTTGGAATCGGCGCGGGAGCGCGACCAACAGCTCGTACTCTTCCCCGCTCCGCACGGCGTCACGCGGGGTCACGCCAGGCCAGCACGGCACGCGCGCCAGCTCGATTTCGATCGAGACGTCCGAGGCCGCCGCGATGTGGCCCGCATCGCCCGCCAGGCCGTCGGAAATGTCGATCATCGCGCGGGCACCATGCCGGGCCAGCCACCTCCCGGCGGCAATGCGTGGCACGGGCCGCGCGAACCGCCGTCGGAGCGCTGGCTCCACGCGGCGGCGCGCGCGGAACGCGCGCAAGGCCAATCCGGCACCGCCAAGTCGACCGGTCACCCACAGCCCGTCACCCGGACGGGCCCCGTTCCGACGGACGGGCCGGGTCACGAGTCCCAGCGCACAGACGTCGACGAGATAGCGCTGGGAGCGGACGAGGTCGCCTCCGAGGACGTGGGCTCCCACGCTGCGCACCGCGGCAGCGACGCCGGACATGATCTCGAGTGAGGCGTTGCCGGGGCGGCGTTGCCGGCTGCCGGGCATTCCGAGTGAGACAAGGACTCCCAGGGGCGTAGCGCCCGCCGCGGCGAGATCGGAGAGCGCGGCTGCGGTCGCGCGCCAGCCGATCTCGCGAAATGACAGCCAGTCTGTCCGGAAGTGCACGCCTTCGAGCGACAGGTCGATGCTGACCGCGACCGTCCTCCCCGCGACGGAGACGAGGGCACAGTCGTCGCCCAGGTCTGGAGCGTCCGAGCCGAGTCGCGCGAAGATCGCGCGCAGGTGGTCGAATTCTCCGCCTGCGCCCAGTCGCGAGGCGCCGGTCCTCACGCCGTCTCCGGCGGCTCCAACAGCGTGAGCGCGGGTGGGCCGGGTGGCTGCGTGTTGGCCCAGGTACGCCAGATGTCGGGCAGGGCGGCAAGCACATCCGCGGGACGCAGGCTGCGGGCGGTCCATTGCCGGGCGCCCAGCTCGGCGGCGCGTCCGAGCGCATGCGCGCCGAGCGCGGCGGCCTCCGGTCCCGCACTGCCGCGCGCCAGGAACGCGCCGATAAAGCCCGCGAGCAGGTCCCCCGATCCGCCGGTGGCGAGTCCAGGGTTCCCGCTCGCCACGACGTGCACGGGACCCCGCAGATCCGCGATCACGGTGGGCACGCCTTTCAATAGAACGGTGGCCTTCACCTTCTGCGCGGCTTTGACGGCGGCGCCCCAGCGGTCGTTCGCCGCCTGGTCGGCGAGCTGGTCGCCGAACTGTGCCCGGAACTCGCCCAGGTGGGGCGTGAACACCATCGGCCGCTCCGGGAGCGGGGCTTCGAGCAGCGTGAGCGCGTCGGCATCGATCACGGTCGGTACTGGGCGGCAGGCGAGCACCGCCTTGAGAAAGGATGCCCGGTGGGCGTCGCGCCCCAGACCGGGGCCCACGACCGCGGCGTCCGCCCATTCGAGCGCTTCGCCGGCCGCGGCCTCGAGCTCGGGACCGAGCGCCGACTCGACGGTGAGCACGTCCGGCAAGCTCGCGCGCGCGGCTTCGATCGTTTCTTTGGCTGCCACGAGCTTCACGAGTCCCGCGCCCGCGGCCAAGGCGGCGCGCGCGGCGTGGAGGACGGCCCCGGTCATCCCGTTCCCGCCCCCCACTACGGTCACCCGGCCCCGATCTCCCTTGTGCATGGTCGGCGCGAGCTTCGGCAATCGTGCGCCGGCCCACCCATCGGTGACGAGCAGCGGCCAGCTGGGGTCCGCGGGCGGCAGTCCGATATCGACGACGGCGATCTTGCCGCACCACTCGCGCGCCAGCAGGTGGCCGCGGCGCGGGCCGCCGAAGGTTATCGACAGCTCCGCGCGCACCGGCCCGTGCGGCTCGCCGCTCGAGAGGTCGAGTCCCGTCGGCCCATCGACCGCGACGACCGGCGCGCCGTACGTCACGACGCGCTGCGCCAGCGCCAGCACGTCCCCCCGCGCGGGTCCCGCGGCCCCCGTGCCGAGCAGAGCATCGACCACGACGGCGGCCGCCGGCCACGGCTCGTCGCGCCCGGTCTCACGCACGCCGTCCATGCGCGCCAGGGCCCGGTTGTCGATCGCGTCATCGGTCTTCGGGTCGAGCGCGGCGACCCACACCGGGATGCCGCTCGCGTGCAGGGCGCGCGCGGCGACCCAGCCGTCCCCGCCGTTGTTTCCGGCGCCGGCCACCATGAGCACGCCGCGCGCCCGCACGGCCGGATATTCTCGGACGAGCACGTCCGCAACCGCGCGACCCGCGGCCTCCATGAGCACACGTGAAGGAATCCTGTACTGCGTACGTGCGGCCGAGTCCCACGCGGCAGCCTCGGTCGCGGACAACACGGGAATCGGATTCACGCGATCACCACCCCTCCGTAGCCCACCACCGCATCGTCGTCTCCCGTTACGAGTCCCGAGTGACTGTAGTGCACCACTTCCGCCCGTGCGTCGCCGAACATCCGGGTAGCGGCCAGCACCGCCGCGGTGGGCGCCCGGCCGCACATGGAGATGTGCTCACTGCGGCACCGCGCCAAGAGCTCCGCGCCGTCCAACGCCTCGACCGCCTCGAGCGCTCTCCGGTCCTTGCGCGCCGCGACCGACGCCGGCTCGTAGTGCGTGAGGTCGCTCGACGCGAGCAGCAGCGCGCGGTCCGGCCAGCGGCGGACGAGGGCGGCCAGCGCTTCCCCCAGCTCGCGGCAGCGGTCCCAGACGTCCCACGCCAGGACGAGCGGCACGATCCGGACGTCGGCGCGTCGCAGCTGCAGGAACGGCAGCTCGACCTCCACCGCGTGCTCGTGCTCATGCGCCGCGTGGTCGCATCCGACCAAGGGCGACGCGTCGAGCAGGGCCTGCGCGAATCGATCGTCCACGGGGACGTCCCCCAGCGGCGTCCGAAACGCCCCCGCTTCCCACAGCGATGCGCCGCCCGGCGCGCGGCACACGCCGGTGTGATTCGGCGCCAGGATCACCACGATGGAAGGAATCTCGAGACGCGCGAACACGTGCGCGGCCGTGAGCCCCGAGTAGGGATATCCTGCGTGCGGCGCGACGGCCGCGCGCGCCGGCGCCGGGTGGGCGGGGCCGACCGCCTCGAGGAGCTCGCGGACCATGCCCTCGAGCTCGGTGGGCGTGCCGGGATAGAAGCGGCCGCTCACGGCGGGCGCGCGCACGGCGTCCAAGCTTACTTGAAGCTCTGGCCGATGGCGCGCCCGAAGGAGATTTCCCCGTTATCGATGCGGATGTTGAATCCGCACTCCGGGTTGCTACAGACCCACGCCTTGTAGGTGATCGGCGCCCCGTCGCGACCGTAGTCCGACAACGGGATGAGGAGACCTTGTTGGCATTTCCTGCAGGCGGGCCATTCTTTCACGTCGTCCATGCGGCACCCCCTTCACCCGATCCACCGGCCCCTATCCGCGCTCCACGCCGGGCCAGGGATACCCGGCCCGGAACACCTCCCGGAAGTCGTAGACGCAATCGAAGTCCTCCGGCCTGTCACTCGCCTGCCGCGCCAGGAGGCCGACCTCGATCAACATGAAGACGATGCGCCCGAAATCCTCCGTCTTCGTGATGCCCCAGTGCTCGAGGACCGTCGGCGCGAGCAGGCCGAACTGCTCCTGCGCGAAGTCGCGACACGCCCACGCGAGCTCGGCGCCGCTCAGATGACGGCGCGCCGGCAGCTTCCCCTGGGCATACTCGAGCGCGGCCAGGACGAACAGGTACCCGCGCTCGTGGTAGCGCCCGTCCTCGCAGCCGATCCGCGCGAAGGCTTCTTCCAGCGTGACGAAGTCGCTCACGGATGCGCCTCTGTTTGCCCCGACGAGCGCGGCCGGACCATGAGGGGCCGGGCCGGGTGGGGCTCGAGGAGCGCGATGTCCAGCACCTCGTCGATGGTCTCCACGGGACGGATCTCGAGCAGCTGCTTCACCTCGTCGGGCACCTCCACGATGTCGTTCTGATTGCGTGCCGGCACGAGCACGGTCTTCACACCGGCGCGGGCCGCGGCCGTCAGTTTTTCCTTCAGTCCGCCGATCGGCAGGATGCGGCCTCGCAGCGTCAGCTCCCCCGTCATCGCGACATCGTGGCGCGCCGGGCGTCGGCACAGAAGCGACGCGAGCGCCGTCGCGATCGCGATGCCGGCGGAGGGGCCGTCCTTCGGCACCGCGCCCGCGGGCAGGTGCAGGTGCACGTCGGTCTGCGTGAACGCCTCGAGCGGAATCCCCAGCACCACGGCCCGGGCCCGCAGCAGGCTCCACGCCGCCTGGGCGGACTCCTTCATCACATCGCCCAGCTGTCCGGTCAGGGTGATCTGGCCCTTGCCGGGCATCTGGATCGCCTCGATGAACATGATGTCGCCGCCCACGGGCGTCCATGCCAGGCCCGTGGCGACCCCCACCTCGGGCGTCCGTCCCGCCACCTCGCTCTGCACCTTGGGCTGGCCCGCGAACTTCTCGAGGTTCTTCGCGGTGATCTTCACCGTCGCCGCCCGCCCCTCCACGACCTCGAGGGCCGCCTTGCGCAGGACGCCTTGAATCTCCCGCTCGAGCTGGCGCACGCCGGCCTCCCGCGTGAACTCCGCGATCAGGCGCTCCAGCGCGCTGTCGGCGACGCCGGCCTTCTCGCCCGCCAGTCCCGTTTCCTTGAGCTGGCGCGGCAAGAGGTAGCGCTTGGCGATCGCGAGCTTCTCGCCGGGCGTGTACCCCGGCAGCGTGAGGACTTCCATCCGGTCGAGCAACGGGTCGGGGATCGGCGCCAGGCTGTTCGCCGTGGCAATGAACATCGCCCCCGACAGGTCGAAGGGCACTTCGAGGTAGTGATCGACGAAGGTGCCGTTCTGCGCGGGATCGAGCACCTCGAGCAGCGCGGCGGTCGGATCGCCGCGGACGTCCGCGCCCATCTTGTCGACTTCGTCCAACATCAGGACTGGATTGCGGGTCTCACATCGTTGCAACGCGTGGAGGATGCGTCCGGGCAGTGCGCCCACGTACGTGCGACGATGGCCGCGGATCTCCGCCTCGTCCCGCACCCCGCCCAGCGACACCCGGGTGAACCGCCGCCCCAGCGCCTCGGCGATGCTCTGCCCCAGGGAGGTCTTGCCCACGCCCGGCGGACCCACAAAGCACAGGATACTCCCGCGCGCCGACGGGTTCAGCGTGCGCACCGCCAGATACTCGAGGATGCGCTCCTTAACGGTCTTCAGGTCGTAATGGTCGCGATCGAGGATGTCGCGCGCGGCCTTGAGATCGAGCCGGTCGGTGGACGTCCGACCCCAGGGCAGCGTCGCGAACGTCTCGAGATACGTGCGGGAGACATGGTACTCGGCCGACTGCGGAGACATCTGCCGCAGCCGCTTGAGCTCCCGCTCGGCGACCTTCTTCGCTTCCTCGTGGAGCCCGGCCTCCTCGAGCCTCTTGCTCAGCTCGGTCAGCTCATCTTCCTCGGCCTCCTCCCCGAGCTCCTGGCGAATCACCCGCATCTGCTCGCGCAACACGTATTCGCGCTGATTCTGGTCCAGCCTGGTCCGCACCTTCTCCTGGATCTGGCTGCCGACCTCGAGCACCTGGAGCTCTTGACCCAGCAGCTCCGCCAGCCGCTCCAGGCGGCGGTTCACGTCGTCGAGCGCGAGTAGCTCGGCCTTGGCGGGCAGCGCCAGGTCCAGGTTGGCCGCCACGAAGTCCGCGAGCTTGCCCCCGTCGGTGATGCCCACGAGGACTTCGTGGAGCTCCTCACCCAGGTACGGCGCGATGTCGATGACGCGGGAGAACTGCGCGTGGACTGTGCGTTTCAGGGCCTCGGTGCGCGCGTCCTCCCCGCTGCCCGGCGGGAACGTCTCGAATCGCGCCACGAGCCAGTGATCCGCGGGAGTGATTTCCACCAACCGCGCGCGCTCGAGCCCCTGAACCATGACGCGCACCGATCCATCGCCCAGCTTGAGCATCCGGACCACCGTGCCGAGCGTGCCCACCTCATAGAGCTCGTCGGGGCGCGCGTTCATGACGGCACCCTCGGGCGGCTCGGCCTCGTTGAGCGGCTTCACCACTCCGAGCAGGAGGCGCTTGTTCCCCTGCACCACTTCATCGATCAGCTGGACGGCGCTCGGATCGGTCAGCGCCATCGGCAGGACGACGTGCGGATAGACGACCAGGCGGCCGAGGGGCAGGATCGGCAGGCGATCCATCTATTGCACCCGAACGGACTGCGGTCCCGAGAGACGCGTGGGGAGCTTGGTGAGGCGCACCTCGAGGAACCCCTGCTCGTAGCTCGCGCTGATGCTTTCGGGATCCACGGGTACGGGCAGGCGGAAGCGACGCTCGAACGGACCGACCTGGACTTCCATCACGTGGAAATGCGGCTTGCCCTCTTCACGGCGCACCGTGCGCTCGCCGGCGATCGTGAGGACTCCCTCCGCGTACTCGACGCTGAAATCCTCGGCGTGCATGCCGGCGATATCCATGTAGACCACGATCGCGTCTTCGGTCTCGTAGATGTCGGTCGGGGGCTTCCACTTGGAGGAGGCGACGAAGCCCACCGGACGGCCGTGGGCGACCTCGTTGAAGTAGACCTCGAGCTCTTCCGCCGGGTGGACGGTGAACGAGCCCGACCCTCCCCGCGACGGGCGTCCCGACGAACCGCCGGACTCAGCCATGGGCGCTCGCCACCGCGGGCCGCACGGGCGCCGCGTACAAGGGGAACTGCTCGACCAGCTCGCGCACGTCGGACTTCACACGGGCAATGGTCGCGTCGTCCTTCCGGGTGAGGACCGTGTCGATGAACTCCGCCACCTTGAGCATCTCCGCCTCGCGGAAGCCCCGAGTGGTCACGGCCGGCGTCCCGATCCGCACGCCGCTCGTGACGAACGCCTTCTGCGGATCGCCGGGGATCGTGTTCTTGTTGACCGTGATCGCCGCGCGATCGAGCAGCTCCTGCGCTTCCTTGCCCGTGACGCTCTTTGGACGGAGGTCCACGAGCATCAGATGCGTGTCGGTTCCACCCGACACGATGGCGTAGCCGCGGTCGATCAGCGCCGCGGCGAGAGTCTGCGCGTTCTTGACGACCTGCTTGGCGTAGACCTTGAAGTCGGGCGCGAGCGCCTCGCCCAGGGCCACCGCTTTGGCCGCGATGACGTGCTCGAGCGGGCCGCCCTGGAGGCCCGGGAAGACCTGCTTGTCCACATCCTTCGCGAGCTGCTCTCCGCACAGGATGATGCCGCCGCGCGGGCCGCGGAGCGTCTTGTGCGTCGTGGTCGTCACGATCTGCGCGTGCGGCACCGGAGACGGATGGATGCCCGCCGCCACGAGCCCCGCGAAATGGGCCATGTCCACGACGAGGATCGCCCCGACCTCGTCGGCGACGCTCCGCAGAGCCGCGAAATCGATGACACGGGCGTAGGCGCTCCCACCGCCGATCAGGAGGCGTGGGCGCTCACGGCGCGCGATTTCCCGGACCTGGTCGTAGTCGATCCGACCCGTGTTTTCACGGACGCCGTAATGCGTGGCCCGGAACAGCGTGCCCGAGAAATTCACGGGAGCGCCGTGCGTGAGGTGACCGCCGTGCGACAGCGCGAGGCCGAGCAGCGTGTCGCCGGGCTTGGCGACCGCCAGATACGCGGCCATGTTCGCCTGCGCGCCCGAGTGCGGCTGCACGTTGGCGTGCTCGGCCTTGAAGAGCGCCTTGGCGCGATCGATGGCGAGCTGCTCCACTTCGTCGACCACCTCGCACCCGCCGTAGTAGCGCTTGCCGGGCAGGCCTTCGGCGTATTTGTTGGTGAGCGCCGTGCCCATCGCTTCGAGCACCGCGACGGACACGAAGTTCTCGCTCGCGATCAGCTCGAGCCCGTGCTCCTGACGCTCGACTTCGCGACGGATGAGCTGGTAGATCGTCGGATCCACCTGCGCGAGCGATGCCCGGCGGTCGGTCACAGGTCGATCTTGGCGACGCGTCGCTCGTGACGCCCGCCCTCGAACGGCGTGTCGAGCCACTTGTGCAGGATATCCATCCCTTCGTCCTCGCTCATGAACCGCGACGGCAGCACGAGCACGTTCGCGTCGTTGTGCTTGCGCGACAGCTCGGCGATCTCCGGACTCCAGACCACCGCTGCCCGCACGTGCGGGTACCGGTTCGCCACATATCCCATCCCGAGCCCTGTCCCGCATGTGAGGACTCCGCGCTTCGCCGCGCCGGTGCTCACGGCTTCCGCCACCGGCCGCGCGAAATCGGGGTAGTCGTCCGCCGGGTTACACGTCTTCGCGCCGACATCCACCGGCTCGTACCCCAGACGCTTGAGCTCGTCCACCAGCCGCTCTTTGAGCTGGAAGCCCGCGTGGTCCGCCCCGACGAAGATCTTCTCAGACAAAGTTCCGCCGTACCTTCGCGATCGCGGCGATACGTTGCTCGGCGAGCCGGTCCGCGGCGCGGTAGCTCGGGATACCTTCCTCGCGCGCGATCTCGAACAGGCGCAGAATGGTGTCGTAGATCTCCCCCGCCTTGGAGCGCGCGCGCTCGGGTGCCCAGCCGTGCAGCTCCGCGTTCACGTTGATCAGGCCGCCCCCGTTGATCACGTAGTCCGGCGCGTAGGTGATCTCGCGCTGCTCGAGCAGGTCGCCGTGACGGTCCTCCGCCAGCTGATTGTTCGCGGCGCCGGCCACGATCTCGACCGGCAGCCGGTTCACGGTGTCGTCGTTGATCACGGCCCCCAGGGCGCAGGGCGCGAAGATGTCGGCGCGCACATCGTAGATATCGTCCGTGCCCACCGCCGTCGCCCGAGTGTCCTCCACGACCCGCTTCACGCGCTGCGGGTCGATGTCGGTGCACGTGATGACCGCGCCTTCGGCGTGCAGCAGCTTGGCGAGATGATAGCCCACCGAGCCGCATCCCTGCAAAGCGACGCGCTTCCCGCCCAGGCCGTCCGCGCCGTAGCGGTATTTCGCGCACGCCTTGATGCCGCGGTAGACGCCGTACGCGGTGACCGGCGAGGGATCGCCCGACTTGCCGATCAGGCCGGTGACGTGGTTCGTCTCCGCCTTGATGTACTCCATGTCGCTCGTGCTCGTCCCGACATCCTCGGCGGTGATGTAGCGCCCTTTGAGCGACTCGACGTGGCGACCGTGGGCGCGGAACAGCGCTTCGCGCCGCGTGGTGCGATTGTCGCCGATGATGACGCTTTTGCCGCCGCCCAGGTTGAGCCCCGCGACCGCGGCCTTGTACGTCATGCCGCGCGCGAGCCGCAGGCTGTCGATCAGGGCGTCGGTGTCGCTCGGATAGCTCCAGAAGCGCGTGCCGCCGAGCGCCGGCCCGAGCACCGTGGAATGGATGGCGATGATCCCGCGATATCCGGTGGACGGATCATAGTAGAAGCTCACCTGCTCGTGCTCGTGCTCCGCGAGCAGGGGGAACAGGTCGATCCGTTCGGGCTTGCGCCCGTCAGGACCGGCCTTAGCCGCGGGGGTAGAGACCGCGAGCGACGATGATCCGCTGGATTTCGCTGGTGCCTTCATAGATCTCGGTGACCTTCGCGTCCCGGAACAGCTTCTCCACGGGAAAGTCCCGCATGTACCCGTATCCCCCGAACAGCTGGACTGCCTGAGTCGTCACCCACATCGCAGTCTCGGAGGCGAAGAGCTTGGCCATGCTGGCCGCCATCGTGATCTCCTCGCCCCGGTCGCGCCGCGCCGCGGCGGCGTGCGTCAGGGCGCGGGCCGCCTCGACGCGGGTGGCCATGTCCGCAAGCTTGAACTGCACCGCCTCGAACTCGCGCAGCGCCTGTCCGAACTGTTTCCGCTCGGCGCAGTAGGCGACCGAGTGCTCGAGCGCCCGCCGGGCGATCCCGATGGCCTGCGCCGCGATGCCGAGGCGACCCACCTCGAGCGCCTCCATCGCGTAGCCGAAGCCCGCCGCCTCCTCGCCCACCAGGTGATCGGCCGGCAACCGCACGTCCTCGAGCGCCAGCGTCACCGTGTTCGAGGCGCGTAACCCCATCTTGTCTTCGGACTTCCCCGCACGATAACCGGCGACGTCGGTCGGCACAATAAAGGCACAAATGCCACGCTCGCTCCGAGCCATGATGACCATGAGATCGGCCGTCCCGCCGTTCGTGGCCCATGCCTTGGCGCCGGACAGCACCCACTCGTCCCCGTCCCGCACCGCGCGCGTGCGCAAGGCGGCCGAATCGGAGCCGGACTCGGGTTCGGAGAGCGCGAACCCCGCGAGGAGCTCGCCCCGGGCCATCGGGCGGAGCCAGCGCTCCTGCTGCGCCCGGGTGCCGTGGCGGAGCAGCATCGTGGTCGGGATCGCGTTGTGGATCGAGAGCGATACGGCCACGCTCGCGTCCGCGGCGGCGATCTCCTCGAGCGCCAGTAGATACGTGACCGAGTCGAGGCCCATGCCGTCGAACTCCTCGGGCGCGCTCATGCCCAGGAATCCCAGGCGGCCCAACTCGTCGATCACGTCGCGCGCGAAGTGCCCGGTGCGGTCCCACTCCGCGGCGAACGGCTCGATTTTCGTGCGCGCGAATTCGCGCGCCAGATCCACGATCTGGCGCTGCGTCTCGGAGAGGCCCGCCGGCTCAATCGCGATAGACATAAAACCCCCGGCCGCTCTTCCTGCCCAGCCGGCCCGCTGCCACCATTGTCCGCAGCAACGGCGCGGGGCGGTACTTATCGTCCCCGAGATCCCGCTGCAGCACCTCGAGGATCGCGAGGCACACGTCGAGTCCGATCAAATCCGCCAGCGCCAGCGGCCCCAGCGGGTGGTTCATGCCGAGCTTCATCACGGTATCCACCGCGTCGGGCGTCGCCACGCCTTCCATCACACAGAACACGGCCTCGTTGATCATCGGCATGAGTACACGGTTCGACACGAACCCAGGCGCATCCTGCACAACTACGGGAACTTTCTTCAACACCTCTACAATCTCTACCACCTTTCGAACCGTCTCGTCCCCCGTCTCAAGCCCCCGGATGACCTCCACCAGTGTCATCACGGGGACCGGATTCATGAAGTGCATGCCGATCACGAGGGCCGGCCGCTTGGTCTGCGCGGCGATGGTCGTGATCGAGATGGACGACGTGTTGCTCGCGAGGATCGCGCGCGGCGGCGCGACGCGGTCGAGCTCCCGGAAGATCTTGAACTTGACGTCCGGCTGCTCGGTCGCCGCTTCGACGACGAGTTCGGCGTCGCTCACGGCGTCGAGACTCGCGGCGGTCCGGATGCGCGCCAAGGCGGCATCCCGCTGCTCCGGGCTGACGGCGCCCTTTTTCACCTGTCGCTCGAAGTTCGCGCGGATGGTGGCCAGCACGCGCTCGAGCAGACCGGGCGCCACGTCGATCAGCGTGGCGTCCCACCCGTGTTGCGCGAAGACGTGGGCGATGCCGTTGCCCATCGTGCCCGCACCCACCACCGCCACGCGGCTCATGCGGACGGCGCGCTAGTCCTCAAACGAATCGCGCGCCGTCATAGGCGCGCGCGGAGGGGACTCACGGTGGGCTTCACGATCAGGGCAACGAGTGGCACCTTGACGAGGTCGCTCACGACGAACGGCAAGGTGCCGAGCGTCGCCGCGGCGGACAGGCTGCCGGTGAGCAGCGCGAGCTGCGCCAGACCGCCCAGATGGATCAGGACGATCCCGGCGAGCGCCGCCAGGGCGAGCCGCCCGAACCGGCGAGCGTCGCCCGCGATTTTCCCGACGACGAACGCGGCCACCGGATACGCCAGGAGGTACCCGCCCGTGGGACCGAGCAGCCGCGCGACGCCGGGCAGCCCGAACGGCGTGAACACCGGCAACCCGGCCGCGCCGAGCGCAAGGTAGAGGAGCAGCGAGCTGGCGCCCAGCCCGGGCCCGAGCAGCGCGCCGACGAGCAGCACGGCGAGCGGCTGCAACGTCATCGGCACGGGCGTGCCCGGCAGCGGGAGCGCGATCTGCGCTGCGATCGCCACGAGCGCGGCGCCCAGCATGACGGCGATGGCGCGGCGTGCCGCGAGGGGCAGAGGGGAGGAGGACGCGACGGCGGTCTGAGTCTGCATCAAAGCATCTCCACGCTGAGGGCCACGGCGTTCCCGCCCCCGAGACACAGAGTGGCGAGGCCGGTCGTCTGCTTTCGATCCTTCAGGGCGTACAAGAGCGTCGTGAGCACGCGGGCGCCCGACGCGCCGATCGGGTGCCCCAGGGCAATGGCGCCACCGTTCACGTTGACCCGGTTCCAATCCCAGCCGAGCGCGCGTCCGTCAGCGATGGCCTGCACCGCGAACGCTTCATTCGCTTCGATCAAGTCGTAGTCGCCGATGGCGGTCTTCGCCTTCGCCAGAAGATTCTGGACCGCGACGATCGGGGCGAAGAACAGATCCTTGGGCTCGCCGCCGCCCGTGGCGTAGGCGGTGATGCGGGCGATCGGCTTCAGGCCGTGGGCCTTGGCGAAGGCCAGCGACGCCACCACGAGCGCGCTCGCGCCGTCGTTCAGACCGGGGGCATTCCCCGGCGTGACCGAGCCGTCTTTCTCGAATGAGGGCTTCAGCGCCGCCAATGCCTCGAGCGAGGTCTCCTTGCGTGGGCCTTCGTCCTTTTCGATCACGGTCGGACCCTTCTTCCCCGGGATCTCGACCGGGACCGTCTCGGCCCTGAAGCGGCACGCCTCCATGGCCGCTACGGCTTTCTGATGGCTCGCGAGCGCGAAGGCATCCTGGTCGGCACGCGATACGCCGGCCTTTTTTGCCGTGTACTCGGCGAGGTTGCCCATGTGCGTGTTCGAGAACGAGTCCCACAACCCGTCGTGGATCATGCCGTCCACGAGCTGCGTGTTGCCCGCCTTGATGCCGCCGCGCATGCCGTACACGTAGTGCGGAGCGTTGGACATCGACTCCATGCCGCCCGCCACCACGCACTGCTCGTCGCCCGCCTTGATCGCCTGCGCGGCGAGCATGACGGCCTTGAGCCCGGAGCCACACACCTTATTGATCGTGACCGCCGGAATCGTTCCGGGGAGGCCGGCGTGAATCGCCGCCTGGCGCCCGGGCGCCTGGCCCACCCCGCCCTGCAGCACGTTCCCCATGATCACTTCTTCGACCGCGCCCGGCTCGACGCCGGCTCGGCGCACCGCCTCGCGGATCACGAGGGCGCCGAGCCGCGGCGCGGGCAAGGGCGATAGGCCGCCCAGGTACCGGCCGATCGGCGTGCGGACGGCACTGAGGATGACGGGGGTGGTGACGTCGCTGTTGGCCATCTCCCTCAAACTAACGGGGTCAAGGAGCGCGTGCGAACCTCCTCCTCAAGTTTCGCCAGGAAGTCCGCCACGGGCAGTACTTCCTGCTTCTTGCCTTCTCCCCTCGAGCGCACGGCGACGCTCCCCGCATCGGCCTCGCGCTGCCCCACCACGGCCATGTAGGGCACCTTCTGCAGCTCGCCGTCGCGGATCCGGTAGTTGAGCGTGTCGTTGCGGTCGTCCAGGTGCGAGCGCAGGCCCGCTCCGCGCAATCGTTCGTGCACGGCCCGGGCCGCGGGCGCCTGGGCGTCCGAGATCGGCAGCACCCGGACTTGCTCGGGCGAGAGCCAGAGCGGGAACGCGCCGGCAAAGTGCTCGATCAGGAATCCCACGAACCGCTCCATCGTGCCGTAGATCGCGCGGTGGATCATCACCGGCCGGTGCGGCTTGTTGTCTTCGCCCGTGTACTCGAGCCCGAACCGCTCCGGCTGCTCGAAATCGAGCTGGATCGTCGCCCCTTGCCACTCGCGGCCGATCGCATCGTTGAACTTGATGTCGATCTTCGGCCCGTAGAACGCACCCCCACCTTGATCCAGCCGGTAGGTTGCGCCGCGGTGCTTCAAGGCCTGCTCGAGTGCGTGTTCCGCCTGATCCCACGTCGCGTCGGTGCCCAGCTTCTTGTCCGGGCGTGTGGCGAGGTCGAGCCGGTACGACAGACCGAACGTCTTGCCGAGCACCAGCTCCACGATGTCGAGCAGGTGAAAGATCTCCTGCTCGATCTGGTCCTCGCGCAGGAAGAGGTGCGCGTCGTCCATGCTGAGACCGCGCACACGGAGCATGCCGTGCAGCGTCCCCGACCGCTCGTTGCGATACACGTTGGCGATCTCGGCGAGACGGATCGGCAGGTCGCGATAGCTGCGCTGCTGCGACGCGTAAATCAGGATGTGCATCGGGCAGTTCATCGGTTTCACCCGATAGCGCACCGTTTCGGACTCGCCCTCCCCTGCCGCCATCGGCGGGAACTGGTTCGCCGCGTACAGCGGCAGATGACCCGAACGAATAAACAGCTCTTCGCGAGTCACGTTCGGCGTGTACACCAGCGAGTAGCCGCGCTCGAGGATCGTGTCCTCGATAAAGCGCCGCAGCTGGAACTGGAGGATCGCACCCTTGGGATGCCAGAGGATCAGTCCCGGCCCGACGTCCTCCTGGATCGAGAAGAGGTCGAGCTGCTTGCCGAGGATCCGGTGGTCGCGCTTCTTCGCCTCCTCGAGCCGCCGCAGGTACGCGTCGAGGTCGTCCTTAGCGAACCACGCGGTACCGTAAATGCGCTGCAGCATCTGGCGGCGCTCGTCCCCGCGCCAATACGCGCCGGCGGCGTGCAGCAGCTTGAAGTACTTGATACGCCCCGTGCTCGGCACGTGGGGCCCGCGACACAGGTCCACGAACGGTCCGTCGGTGTACACGGAGATGACTTCGTCCGGCCCCAGGTCGTCGATGCGCTCGAGCTTGAGCGGGTCGTCCTTGAAGCGCTGCTTGGCTTCCGCACGGGACACTTCTTCGCGAACAAACGGGTAGTCTGCCTTCACGACCTCCATCATCTTCTTCTCGATCGCCTCGAGATCCTCCGGCGTGAAAGGCCGGTCCACTTGAAAGTCGTAGTAGAAGCCGTCTTCGATAGGCGGGCCGAAGCCGATTTGGGCCAGCGGAAAAAGTTGTCGCACGGCCGTGGCCAGCACGTGCGCGGACGAGTGCCGGAGGACGTCGAGCGCCTGAGGGTCCTTATCCGTCAGAATCGCGACGCGCTTGCCGTCCGGTAGGGGGCGTGCGAGATCCCGCACGTCACCGTTCACGCGCAGGGCGAGCGCCGCCTTGGCGAGCCCGGGTCCGATCGCCTTCGCGAGGTCGGCGCCCGTCGAGCCCGCAGGGAGACGCTTCTCGCTCCCATCCGGGAGCGTCACACGAATCTCCGACGCCATCAGCTCAGTTGGCCGGCTGGCCGGTCTGCGCAGCCGGAGCGGTAGACGGGGTGTTCGTCAGGGGCTGAACGTGCAGCCCCTCGCGGAAATAGAGCGCGACCGTGAACACGATCGCCGCGGCGATGGCGATCCAGCGCGCGATGCGGCTGGTGGGGAGAGCCGGAGACTCCTCGGGCATGGCCGGAATCTTAGCATAAACGGGAATTTGGTGAAGGTTGGTGGAAGATGGTGGAGGATGGTGGAGAACCCTCCACCATCCTCCACCAACCTCCCCGACCTGTTCTATTATATGGAATGACCGCCACGCGTTTCGAGCTTCCCCCCCAATACGATCCGCATGCCGTCGAGCGCCCGCTCTACGAGCGCTGGCTCGCCGCCCAGGCCTTCACGGCCCACGTGGAGTCGCCTAAGCCCCCGTATGTGATCGTGATCCCGCCCCCCAACGTCACGGCGGTGCTGCACATGGGTCAGGGGCTCAACAACGTCACGCAGGACGTGCTCATCCGCTTCGAGCGCATGCGAGGGCGCGAGGCGCTCTGGCTTCCGGGCACCGATCACGCCGGCATCGCGACGCAGAATGTCGTCGAGCGGATCATCGCCAAGGAAGGCAAGACCCGCTTCGACCTGGGGCGGGAGCGGTTCGTGGAGCGCGTCTGGGCCTTCGTCCGCGAGACCGGCCCCACCATCCTCGAGCAGCTGAAGATCATCGGCGCGTCCTGCGACTGGAGCCGCACCCGATTCACACTCGACCCCGCCTACTCGCGCGCGGTGCGGGAGGTGTTCGTCCGCCTGTGGGAGGAGGAGCTGATCTACCGCGGCCACCGCGTGATCCATTGGTGCCCGCGCTGTCTCACCTCGCTCTCGGACGAGGAAGCCGAGGCCCAGGAGACCGACGGCAAGCTGTATTACATCCGGTATCCGGTCGAAGACGGGCCGAAGCCCTA
>Ga0247667_1000031_pt1 | contig 107058 bp, 106 predicted proteins | sample CNK08_metaG_FD_183027 | JGI IMG/M metagenome (GOLD analysis project Ga0247667, IMG submission 183027) | Soil microbial communities from Purdue University Martell Research Forest, Indiana, United States - CNK08 | ecosystem: Environmental > Terrestrial > Soil > Temperate forest > Bulk soil... | reverse complement strand
ATAGGGAACGCACGCGGCGATCTCGTCGAACTGTGGCAAGCGGTTTTCCGGCGGCCGGCACTTCACCACGTTGCAGATGAACACCCGCTCACGCGGCAGCTCGATCGCGGCGAGGATCTTGGTCAACAGCTCGCCCGCTGGCCCGACGAAGGGGCGCCCGGTCTCGTCTTCCACGCGCCCCGGACCTTCCCCTACCACCACGAGGCGCGCGTCGGCCGCTCCTTCACCCGGCACGGTGTGCCGGCGTCCTTCACACAGCCGGCATTTGGTGCAGCCGGCGACGAGCTTCGCGATGGCGTCGAGCGTCGTGGCTTGCGGGACCGGATCGTTCGAGAAGAGATCGCCGCCAGGGGGATCGAAGGAGAGCCCGGGGGATGGGAGAGACGTCTCGGTTTTCCCCGGGCTCGCGCCCGGGGTCAGTGCACCGGTGGTCTCGTGGGGGTTCACTAACCCCGGGCGCGAGCCCGGGGTAGGACGAACGGGTGGCAAATCCGACAAGATGACCGGCTCTCCACCCAGCTCCCGCTGTTGTTCCAGGAATTCGCGCGCTAGTTCCCGCCCGTCGCTCACGTCAGAGCTTGCTCCACCGCGTCGAGGATCTTGTCGGCCACGTCGCGTTTGGAAAGCAACGGCAGCTCCGTCGGGTCGCCGTTCTTCCGGATGATCGTGACGCGATTCGTGGTCACTTCGAACCCCGCGCCAGGCTCGAGCGCGTCGTTCAAGATGACGAAATCGAGAGCCTTATCTTGCAGTTTTTTCCGGGCCTTCGCAACGCCATCGCCACCGGTCTCGAGCGCGAAGCCGACGAGCACGCACCCCTTCCGTCGCTCGAGCGATGCCAGAATATCCGGCGTGCCCTCGAGCTCGACCGTCAGACTCCCGTTCGCCCGCGGGCGCTTCGCGCCCGCGGGCGTCGCCGGCCGATAGTCCGCCGGCGCGGCGGCCATGACGAGCAGGTCGGCTTTCTTCACGAGCGCCTGCGTCGCGCGCTGCATCTCGGCGGTCGTTTCTACGCGATGTGCGGTGACGCCGAAGGGGAGCGGCAGGTCGCCCGGCCCGGCGATCAACATCACCTCGGCCCCGCGGGCGTAGGCGGCCTGCGCCAGCGCATAGCCCATACGGCCCGTTGACGGATTGGTCACGACGCGCACCGGATCGAGATGCTCGCGCGTGGGACCGGCCGTGACCACCACCGTCTTTCCTATCCAAGGCGCACGTTGCATCAGCAGCCGTTCCGCGGCCGCGAGGATCGCCTCCGGCTCGCTCATCCGGCCCGGTTGGTCGCTCGGGCCTTCCGCGAGCGGGCCCGTCTCGGGACCGACGAAGTGCCAGCCGCGCCCCGCGAGCGTCTTCACGTTGGCGAGTGTGGCGGGGTGTGCGTACATGGCGTCGTTCATCGCGGGCGCCACGAGTACGGCCGACGCCCCGGGGCGAGCGAGCAGCAAGGCCGTGAGGAGATCGTCCGCGAGGCCCATGGCCGCGCGGGCCAAGAGGTTCGCCGTGGCGGGCGCCACGATGACCAGATCGGGATGCTTGGCGAGGCCGATGTGCGCGAGCGCCCGGTCCCGCTCCCACAGGGAGGTCAAGACCGGGCGCCCGGTGAGCGCCTCGAAGGTGACTGGCCGGACGAACTCGGCCGCCGCGGCCGTAAGGACCACGTCCACCGTGGCGCCGTCCTCGGTGAGCCGCCGGGCGAGCGTGCAGCTCTTATAACACGCGATCCCGCCCGACACGCCGAGGACGACGTGCCGGCCGGCGAGCGACATCAGCCTTCCTGGCGCCGCCGCCGGACCAGCTTGTACGTGAGCCGGCCGCGCACCAGCTCATCGAACGCGCGGGTCGTGAGCTTCTCCTCGAAGTCCACCGACCGGTCGCGCGGAAATTCGTTCACGAAACGGGCGAATTTGGCCGCCACCAGCACGCCGAGATACTTGTTCTGGGTCTGGGTGGCGACTTCGCTCGGGGTTATGATCCGCATTACCTGCTCCTTCGCGTTGAGTGCCGCAACTGTTCCGCTTCGCGCTCGAGCTCCTGCACGAAGCTCGTCAAGCCATTCGCCACGTCGCCGGCCGGCGGCGGCGTCACGCCATCCGCCGATCGCCGGATCAGCTCGACGACCTCGTTCACCGCCGTGTCGAGATCGTCGTTCACCAGCACCTGGTCGTATACCGTCGCGAGCTCGGTCCGAGCCGTCTCGACTTCACGCGTCGCGATGTCGATCCGCTTCCGCAACTCCGCTTCGGATTCCGTGCGGCGCTGGCGCAGTCGCTCGATCAACACCCGCGGCGACGGCGGTACGACGAACAGGATCAGTGATGCGGGGCGCGGGTACGCTTGGCGCACCTGCCGTGCTCCCTGCACCTCCACATCGAGCAAGACGTGCTTCCCGCCTTTCAGCACGAGCTCGACTTCGTCACGCAGCGTACCATACAGCCGACCGGCGTATTCTGCTGTTTCGAGAAACTCGCCCGCCGCCTTCCGCCGCAGGAACTCGTCCCGCGTGAGGAAATGGTACGCTTCCCCGTCCCGCTCGCCCGGCCGCGCTTTGCGCGTTGTGGCGGATACCGAATACCCGAACAGTTCCGGCAACCGGCGCCTGATCTCGCGCGTGATGGTCGTCTTGCCGCCGCCGGAAGGCGCGGCGAGCACGACCACCCGCGGTGTCACTCCAGATTCTCGAGCTGCTCCCGAAACTTCTCGAGCTCGCCTTTCATCGCGATCACGGTCTGCGCGATCAGCGCGTCGTTCGCCTTCGAGCCGATGGTGTTCACCTCGCGCAACAGCTCCTGCCCGAGAAACCCGAGCTGCTTCCCCACCGCCGCGTCGGTGGCGAGCGCCGCGCGGCACGCGGAGAGGTGGGTTCGAAGCCGCACCAGCTCCTCCGTGATGTCCACGCGGTCTGCCATCAGGGCGACTTCGACCGCGAGCCGCTGCTCGTCCACCTGAGCGCCCGCCGCGAGCTCCGCCACGGCCTTCTTGAGACGGGTGAGCTCGGTGGCCAGTCGCTCGGGGGCCCGTTGCTCGATCCCGTCCGCCGCCGCCTCGAGCGCCGCAAGGCGCCGCTCGAGCTCGGCCGCGAGCACCGTCCCCTCGCGCGATCGCATGGCGAGCAACGCCTGGGCCGCCCGCGCGACGATGGGCTCCACATCGGCCCACTCCGCGTTGGGTGCCCCGTCCCGTTGCACGGTCAGGACGTCGGCCTGCCTGGCGACGAACGCCAGGTCCACGTCGCCCTTGAGCTTCAAGCGTTTCTTGAGCTCCTTCGCGGCGGCGAGCACCTGACGCGCCCGCGCCAGATCCACCGCGACCGCCCCCTCGCCCTGCGGCCCCTCGAGCCAGCGGGCCGATACCGTCACGTGGCCGCGCTCGAGCACCTGGCGCAGGCGCTCGCGCAGCGGACCCTCGGTCCCGGCGAGTTCGAACGGAAGCTTGAGCTGCGGGTTGTAGTAGCGGTGGTTCACGGTACGGATCTCGATCGAGAGCCGCCCGCCGAGGACATTCCCTTCCGCCGAACCAAAACCCGTCATGCTCCGCGGCACAGACTTTAAACGTAGCCGCGTGAAGCACTTAGGTCAATTGGCGACGCTCAGTTGGTGAACAGCCAGCGCACGCCGTAGAACTGGAAGCGGCGCGGATAATTGAGGCCCGGCACGTAGCTGCCGCGAAACAGCGCGGCGTTCCGCTGGACCCAGTAGATCGTGACGCCGGCGATGCGCATCTCGAGGTTGATCTCACCGAAGCTCGCGCCCGGTAACGTGCGCAACGTGCCCGACGGATCGAACCCGGCCGTCCCGGCGCTCCACGACTCCATCGCGAGCTCCCCTCGCAGGGCGAAGATGCCGCTCCGGTACACGCGCCAGAACTTCGAGTAGAAGGTCAGGGCCGTCCGTGCGTGGTACGGCGGCTCGAAGTCGTTTCCCCCCCGCACCAATGGATCGAAATACCAACCGGACAACACGAGGCCCGGCAAGAGGCCGATCGCCGCGTGCGTCGTGAAATACCGAGTCCGTTGGGTCGGGCTGAGCGAATCGACCGTCGAGAGCCCGGCCGGGCGGCCGATCGGCGCGAACGGATCTCGGTTCGCGCCGCCGACCTCGAGCGTGATCCGGCTCCGCTCCCATCGCACCGCACCGGAGACGTCCAGCGTCCGCTGCGGACTGTCGGCGGAATCGAGGGGCGCCTCGAGATCGCGGGCCCACGCGACGTCTCCGTGCAGCGAGAAGCCCACGGGGAGCGTGAGCCCGGCGGCGACGTGCGCGCGCTTGCCCGTGCGATCGAGGCTGTAGCGCGCGTACCGCGCGTCGCCCGACAGCGCGATCCACGGCAGGGGGCTCCAGGCGCCCGTGCCTTCGAGCTGCCAAGGCCGGGCGTGGTCTTGCGAGCGAAGGGCGAGGCCCAGGTGCGCCCGGGACCAGTCGTTCCGCACTTCGAGGACGCCCTGGGACACCGAATGATCCGCGACGGCGGTGTCTTTGCTCGTGTGGGTCGTGGCGAACGTCGCCTGGGCCCGAAGCCCGAGCCCGTCGGTCCGCGCGGCGGCGAACACGCGGTAAATCGCGTCGCGGCGCTCCTGGTGAAAGTCGTCGGTCAGGGTCCCGCTCGTGCCGGACTGCGGGTCGCGATGCCAGCTCGAGCTCAGGATCTGATAAGACCCCCCGAGGCGGGGGCTGGGCAGGTACTCGACTTTGAGCCAGAGGTCCACGGAGTTGAACGCGCTACTCGACGTGCTGGCGATGCCGGCGGTGTTGTTGTAGTCCGCGACGAGCGACAGACCAACTCCCGATCGCCAGCGACGCAAAAATGCGCCGCGATAGTTGGCCGTGCCCACCTCCCCGGTCGCAACGCCGACGAGCGAAGCGGCCTCCGTCGAGCGCTGGCGCAGCGTGACGAGATAGACGCGCAACGTCGCGGGCAAGACGATCACGTCGACGCGCTCGAGCGGTGCGAGTGAGATACGCGCGGGATCGAGGAACACCGAGTCGCGCCCGTGGGGAAGATAGGGCACGCCGTCCCAATAGATCTCGAGCCCGGCCGGCCCGCGCCCTCCGTAGAAGACGGTCTCGGCGGTGCCGTAAATGCCACCGCGCGCGACGTACACCCCGGGAATGCGCGCCAGGAGATCCGACAGGGTCTGAATGCTGGAGAAGGCGATGGAGTCGGGGGTGAATGTGTATCGGGTGCCGCGGGGCAGCGGGCCGGGAACGGTGGGCTCAGGCCACACCGGCAGATAGGCGGGCATCGTGTCGCGGACCGTCGTATCTCGGCGGGCCGTCGAGTCCCGACGTGTGGTGTCGGCGCGAGTGCTATCGACTTGTGCGGTGGCTCCGGCCGCGACGAGCAGCAGGGCGGCCGTGCAGACCAGACTCCGGGTCACGCCCCCGCGCGCTTGAGGATGAGCTCGGAGAAGAGCCGGACGCCGACTCCCGTTGGGCCCTTGGTCTGGTGCGGGGCATCGCCCTCCGTATAGGCCGTGCCGGCGATGTCGAGATGGACCCAGGGGTAGCCCTCCACGAATTCCTTCAGGAACCAGCCCCCGGTGATCGATCCCGCGCCGCGCCCCCCAGAGTTCTTGACGTCGGCCGTATCCGACTTGAGCATGTCGCGGTAGTCGTCCCACAAGGGCAGCGGCCAGCACCGCTCACCCGAGCGCTCGCCGGCATCCCGCACTTCCGCGAGCAGTGCCTCGTCGGTCCCCATCGCGCCAATGGCGTGAGCGCCGAGCGCCACGACCACCGCGCCGGTGAGCGTCGCGATGTCGATCACGGCGGCGGGCTTATAGCGTCGCAGATAGGACAGCGCATCGCACAGGATCAGCCGGCCCTCGGCGTCGGTGTTGATGATCTCGATGGTCTTGCCGAGGTGGCTTTTCACCACGTCGCCCGGTTTCACCGCCGTGCCGGACGGGAGATTCTCGGTCGACGGGATGATACCCACCACGTTCACCTTCGGCTTCAGCCGCCCCAACACCTCGAAGGTGCCAAGCACGGCGGCGGCGCCGGACATGTCGAACTTCATGTCCTCCATGTTCTGCGCTGGCTTGATCGAGATGCCGCCCGAGTCGAAGGTGACGCCCTTGCCGACGAGCACCACGGGTGCGGCATCTCCCCCGCCCCGATATTCGAGCACGATGAAACGTGGCTCCTGCGTGCTGCCCTGGGCCACCGCGAGCAGCGCGCCCATCCCTTCCCGCTGCAGCTGCGCGCGGTCGAGCACCGTGAGGGAGAAGCCGTACTGATCGGCGAGCTGCTTGGCGCGATCCGCGAGAAAGCCGGGCGTGCACACATTGCCGGGCAACATCTGGAGGTAACGCGTCAGGCGGTGACCGGCGGCGACCGCGTCACCCACGCGCCGGCCGCTCGCCACGTCCTTCACTTCCTTCGCGTCGGCGACGATGGTCAGGCCTTCGACTTCGGGCTTCACGTCCTCCGGCGGCACGGCTGCCTTCATCTCCGTGAACGTCCACGCCCCCTGCGCCGCGCCCTCGACGATGACCTGCCCCAGGTCTCGGGCGGAGACACCGTTGCGCGCTTCGGCGGCGACCGCGAACGCGAGCTGTTTCGCGCTCAGCGCCCGCGCCCGCTTCGCGGCGACCGCGGCGGCGCGACGGATCGTGTTGCGGGTGATGTCGCCGGCCTTGCCCATGCCGACGAGGAGGAGACGCTCGGGCTTGGCGCTCCCTGGATAGAGGAGCGCGGTCTCGTCGCGCTTGCCTTTGAAATCGCCCGTCTTGATTGCGCGGCTGACCACGCCGCCCGCCGCACGGTCCAGCTCGGTCAGCGACGCGGGGAGCGCGCTTCCTTGCGCGAGCGCGATGCCTAGGAGCGGGGTCTCGACCTGTGCGAAGGGGGCGCTTGTATCGCTGCTCTTGATCTCAGACATGCTCGATAATGCACTCGGCAAATGCAGAGGTCGAGACCTCCGTCGCCGAGGGCATGAGGCGCGCCAAGTCGTACGTCACGCGCCGCGAGCGGATCGCGCCCTCGAGACCCCGGACGATCGCCGCCGCCACGTCGGTCCAGCCAAGCTCCTCGAACATCATGGCGCCCGAGAGGATCACGCTGCCGGGATTCACCTTGTCCTGCCCGGCGTACTTCGGGGCGGTGCCGTGCGTGGCCTCGAACACGGCGAACCCGTCTCCCACGTTCCCTCCGGGGGCGAGACCGAGCCCACCCACCTGCGCCGCGGCCGCGTCGGACAGGAGATCACCGTTCAAGTTCGGCGCCGCGATCACCGAATACTCGTCGGGTCGTAGCACGAGCTGAGCGAACATCGCGTCGGTGATCCGGTCCTTGATGACCACCTTTCCCGTATCCCGCTTCCCGTCCCCCGCGTCGCTCTCGGGGATGGTCCGCTCGCCGAACCGCTCGCGGGCGACCTCGTATCCCCACTCCCGGAAGCCGCCCTCCGTGAACTTCATGATGTTGCCCTTGTGGACCAGCGTCACGGACTTGCGTCCGGCGCGGAGCGCATACTCGATCGCTTTCACCACCAGGCGCTGTGAGCCGAACCGCGACATCGGTTTGATTCCGAGCGCGCTCCCCGGACGGATGTTGGCCTTGAAGCGCTCCGTCAGAAAGGCGATGAGCGCGTCGGCCTCCGCGCTGCCGGCCTTGTATTCCACGCCCGAGTACACGTCCTCGATGTTCTCGCGGAAGATCACGACGTCCAGCTTTTGTGGCTCGCGCATCGGGCTCGGCACGCCCTCGAAGTACCGCACCGGACGGATGCAGGCGTACAGATCGAGGAGCTGGCGTAGCGCGACGTTCAACGAACGGATGCCACCCCCGACGGGCGTCGTGAGCGGGCCCTTGATCGCGACACGGTGTGTCCGGATCGCGTCAAGCGTGGCATCAGGCAGCCAGTTCCCGGTCTGTTTGAAGGCCTTCTCGCCGGCCAGGATCTCGAGCCAGTCGATCTGCCGTTTGCCGCCCCCCGCCCCCCGCGGGGCGCGCGCCACGCACGCATCGAACACCCGGCGCGCCGCGCGCCAGATGTCGGGGCCGGTGCCGTCCCCTTCGATGAACGGAATGATCGGGCGGTCGGGCACCACCCAGCGGCCGTTTTCCCATCGAATGCGCTCGCTCATGGGCAGGCAGTCTACCCAAGCCGGGCGGGGTTGCGCCAGCGGAAGCCCGGACCGTACACTTGAGCGCGATGCGGAGCATTCTGAGACTGGCGTTGTTTTGCGTGGCGGCCGCGTGCTGGCTCGCGGCCGGTCCGGGTGGTGAAACCACGCGGGCGCTCCTCGCATGCTCGCACGAAGCAATGCACCACGCGGCTGGCGGCCATCACTCGGCACCTACCGATGGCCCCTGCTTCTGCGATCAGATGACCGGTGGCCTTGACCTCGCCGTCTCGACGGCCGCGCCGACGCCGCCGGTCGGGTCGCCGGTTCTCGCAGTGCCGACGACGATGGTGATTGACGCGCCCCGCGTCTCGCTTCCCCCTTCCCCGGCCTTCTCCCCGATTACTCCCCCTCCGAACGTGGTCGGCTGACCTGAGCCGATAGCTACCCACAATTCGGAGGTTTACATGCGCAGCGCGCTGTGGTGCGCCCTGCTCTGCGGCATCACGACCGGTGCCGCGGCACAGGACAAGGAGGTCACGTTCGAGGAGCCCCAGCCGGTCACGGTGTCTGGCTTCGCCGTGGGCACTGCCGACTACGATCGCGTGACCCGCAGCAACACGTTTACGGCCGGCAAGCTGGGCGTCAGCCTGTTCAAGTCGGTGGGGGACGCGTACGTATTCGCGCAGCTCACGACGGCGCTCGAAGATGGCGCGTCGTCCACCGAAATAGACAATCTGCTCGTGAGCTGGACGCCACACACCGCGAACAAGTGGTCGCTCGGGTTCGGCCGCTTCGATGCACCGATCGGCTTCGAGCGCGACGACGAGCCCCTGAACTTCATTCCCACGAATTCGTTCAACTTCACCTACGCACGGCCGGGGAAGCTCACCGGCGTGCAAGTGCACTACACGGCTTCTCCCCGGGTCGACGTGTGGGCGGTAGCCGCGAACGGCTGGGACGTGACCCAGGACAACAATCGCGGCAAGACCGCCCTGGCGCGCGTCCAGTGGATTCCGATCCCCTGGGTCACGATCGGGTTCACGGGCGTCTACGGGCCCGAGCGAGACTCGAGCGATGCCCACCAGCGATCGCTGCTATCGACAGACCTCACGGTCGATCGAGGACGCCTCATCGTCGGCGCCGAGGCGAACCTCGGGAAGGAACAGGAGAGTGGCGGCAATCCCACCTGGCGCGGCGCGGCCGTCACGGCTTTCTGGCGCGTGGCACGTCACGTGGGTGTGACGGCGCGCTACGACCAGATGGAAGACACGAATGGGTTGCTCACGGGCACGCCGCAAATTCTCCGCTCCGTGACCGTTGGGCCCATGTGGTATTTCTCGAGCGCACGCGAAGGAATCTTCAGCAACATCGAGCACACACGCTTCCACCTGCCACAGGTCGCCGTACGGGCCGCCGTACGGGCCGATTGGTCGTCTACGCCGTTTTTCACCGACGCAAAAGGGGCACCGCAGAGCTCGAACACGAAAGCCGTGGTCGAGCTGATCTACGTGTTCTAGGGAGGGATATCATGCTGTACGAACTGCGTCGCATGGAGGGTCCGATCAAGTGGCTCGTGACCTGTTTGCTCGCGACCCTGGGACTCTCGTACGTCTTCGGAGCCTTGATGGTCTCTCTCTACGCGGGCTTCACGCCCGCGCGCGTGGCCGCCACGTACGCGGGTCCCGAGATGTCGATGCCGATGCCTCCCGAGTCCACGATGGTCGTGAACCGGCCCATGAGCATGGCCGACTTCGCCCAGCCCGAGGTGCACACGGTCGATACGAATCTCCTGATCCAGGACACGCACGTCCATGTGCCGATGTACGGTGTGATCGCGGCTGCGCTGGGCGTTGTGGTGCTGGGTCTCTCGCTCCGTCGGCGGTGGGGGCTCGGCCTCATCACGCTGCTGTTCGCGGCGCCGTGGCTCGACTTCGCAGGCATGTGGCTCACGAAGTTCGTTTCGCCGCGGTTCGCCGTCCTCACCCTCTTGGGAGGGTGGGCCATGGGCGGAGCCTATTTCATCGTCACGGCGCTCGCCGTGTATCAGATGTGGTGGTCACCGAAAGGAGTCGCAGCATGACCTGGCTGATTCGCACGGCGGCGATCGCCGCGATGTTGCATATCACTCCCGCGGTTGTGTTGGTCAAGCGGCCCGATGCGGTGCAAGCCCTGCTCCCGGGCGCGGACGCCTACTTTGCGCGCGAGGTGCACCTGAGCGACGTCGATGCGCACCGCTTGCACGAGGTGGTGGACTGGAGTCCCGAAGACGGTGTATTGGCGTTCTACACGGGGAAGAGCGGGTCCACCGTCGTCGGCGCGCTCGAGTTCGTGCGCGTGGACACGCCGCACGGGCCGATCGAGGTGGCCGTCGGGTTCACGCCCGCGGGGCGGATCCGCGGCGTGATCGTCACCAAGGCTACCGTCGAAATGAAGCCTTGGGTGCTCGAGGCGGTCGCCGGCGGGCTCCCGGAGCGTTATCGGGACCTGAAGCCGGGCGATACACCGGCGGGCGCCGCTGCCCTCGCCGGAAAGACCGGGAATCTGGCGATCTATGTCGCCGGGGAGGTTGATAAAGGGGTTACACGCGCTCTTGCGGCGTACGGCGCGTTTTACAATCATGTGAGGGCCTGAGCGTTCATGTGAGGGCCTGAGCGTTCGTTCTGGAACGGTTTCGGCGGCCGTTCGCAACATCTTCGGGTCGGAGCGCGTCACATGGGCATGAAAGCATCACTGGCGATGGTTATGCTGGCTGCTCTGGCCACTTTAGGGTGCCCGTATTCCGATCAGATCACGACCAACGGCGGGCTCGCGATTGCCGGCGGGGGTGGCGGCGGCACGGGTCCCGACGCCCTTCGGTTCACGGTGCAGCCGAGCGGCGCAACGGCCGGCAACATCATCACGCCGGCGATTCAGGTGACGGTCTTCGACAGCCTGGGTGTGCCGGATTCGGCCTTCACCAATCCCATCACGATCGCGATCGGCGTCAATCCGGTAGGTGGAAACCTGTCCGGCACGCTCAGCGTCACACCCGTGAACGCGATCGCGTCGTTCGGCGACCTCGTGATCTCGAGCTCTGGCGCGGGCTACACGCTCGTCGCTTCGACATCCGGCGCCACGAGCGCATCCAGCGCGTCGTTCACGATCACCGCGCCGTAGGCTACGGGTAGCGGGGTTTCCAGCTGGGCGAGGCAGAGCCCACCGCTGCGCCCACCAGTCCACCCCCGAGTATGATGCCCAGGGTTTCGAGCGCGCCGGTCGCTAAGCAGCTGTTCACCTGAGAGAAGCTGTCGCAGTGCCGACCGTTCGCTGCGACGAGCGCCAGGACGGCTCCGATCGATGAGCCGATGATCAGTCCGGTCGTCGCATGATTTCGTCGAATCCACACTGAATCGATACCACTGTAAGAGACGCGGCCCGAGCCTTCGAGGGTAAGGGCGCTGTCGCCCGTGGCGAGGACCGTGCCCGTCTTGATGCCGATCTCACGCGCGGCGACCCGGATTGTGGAGCCCGTTCGCAGGCTCTTGAAGGCCGCGACTCGAAGTCGCCACGCCATGTCCGGGCTGACGTCTTGCGACTGCTGAGCGGCCGCCGGCGGTTGGGCCCCGAAGGTAACGCCGAGCAGGAGGAGGAGAGAAAAGCACGAACGCATGGTGCGCTCCGGGTTCAGGATTGCGGCTGTGGATGGAGGATGGCGTCGAGCCGCTCGAAGATCGAGTCGGTCCAGTTGCGCGCGATGATGTTGGTTGCGAGTCGGCGCTTGCTCACCACGCGCACCGCGATCGGGCCATCGGCGGTCTGATGCACGATGACGCGCACTACTTCGCCGTAGCTCGTGAAGGACATCCCTTTCGTGCCGAGCACCATCCACGTGGTCGAGTCCACCGTCGCGGTGTCCTGGACGTGGATGTCAAGCGCGAGTACGGTGGCGCGCGTAGCGGCCACCACGTCGCCGAACGGCGCCGCATAAAACCGTACGTCGCCGGCATCGAGAGGTTGGGAACGGACCCCCTGCACTGAGGCACACGCCGCGGCGAGCAGGGCGCACGCCAGTGCGGTCAGGGAGCTCTTGGTGTGACACGCCATCGTGCCCTCCAGGGGCGGTCGATGGCGTAAATGCTACGATGGCGAGGTCAAGGCGCGGTCAAGCCGCGCGGTGGGGATGGGGGGGGGTCACCCAGCAGCGCGAGTGGGCTCGTTCCAGGCAATCTCGAAAAACCCGTTACAGCGGTGGCAGCGCATGCTGGGCGGTTCGCCTTCGATCTTCGCGCGATCGCGGCAATTGGGGCACACGGCGTACCGGGCTCCCCAGGCGAGGGGGAAGCGCGGGTGTTTTGGGCTCGGGACCACCGACCAGCGGAGCGCCGGTTCGGGCGAGAGCTGCAGCTGGCCGCGCGGTATGGCGATAGGCTTACCCTTCACATCGACGGTCGCATCGGCGGCGGTGAGCTTGAGGATCCGGTACCAGGCGCCCTTGCGGAGGGGGCACTTCACGTCGGCTTTGAGACGAGCCCACTGGAACGCAGCTGGCATAGCGTCCTCACAATCGGTGTGTGGGGAATGCGCGTGCTACGTTAGGGACGGGCGCACGCGCGGGCTGTGGGGGAGGTCACAGCAGTCTCGTAACTGACGGAAAGGGCGTCAGTCTACGCGCTCGACCGCCTCGCGCTTAAGCCCCGGCCAGGCCTGGCACGCCCCGATCCAGGCGCGCTTCCTGGGGGCGTCCAAGAAGCCCGCGTTGTCCTCCTTGAGCCACTGAACGAGCTCTGGCGCGGCGTCGTGCACGGCGACACGGTGCTCTTCTCTCAAGCCCTGCCCTTCTTCGAGCGTCCACTGGCAGACGTGACCCACCAGCCGCAGGCCCACAGTCATGTAGATGTCGATATCGACGCCGCGCAAGGCGCCAGGAGAGCCGCCGCGCTCTTCCGCGTGACTGAGAGGCCAGCCGCGGAAGGCCAGATCGCGGTCTCCCGTGCGGGGGATCCTGAAATCCCGCGGGTCGCCGCGGAGCTGGTCCACGGCGTAGGGCGTGGTGCTTGGGCGCACAGTAAGGAATATGCCTGCTGCAGCGGAAGGTGCCAGTCGGGCTACGGGACGCCCTCGATCACGACCATGTTGGTCCGCGCGGCTCGATGCCTCATTGCTCTTGCCTCGCGGTACTCGGGGGAGTCGAGCCACTGTTTGGCCCGGTCAAGCGACGGGAATTCGAGAATCACCAGCCGATTGGGCGTCCACTCCCCCTCCAAGACCTCCGTCCTCCCACCGCGCGCTAGGTACCGACCACCTAACGCCGCGATGCTCGAGGGTGCAGCCGCCTTGTAGCGGTCGTAGCTCTGGGCATCGCGCACGTCGATGTCCACGATGATGTAGGCGCTCATTCGCATTACTCCCAAATTTGGGATTTTCACCAAGACCAAACGCAAAGTGAGGCGACTCACGGAAAGCGTGGTCTTTGTCCCGAAGCGAGGACGTTACTCGCTCGCGACAATCTGGGTCTTCACATCACCTCTAGCGAGGTGGTGGTCACATGCGCGAATACATGACTCAGCAATTGAGCGAGCGGCGTCGAGCAGTACTCAGGCAAGCGAGCGCTGCCCTGCGTGGAAAGATGGTCTCCTTGTGGCAGCTCGCGAGTGAGGGAGGAGAATCCGTCGCCCAAGTCGCCAGCGGGCCGATGCCTGCGCATGACATGGCGGGGGTCGATGTCGCGGCGGCGCTGCGAGCGTGGGGCTTGGTCCCGGGCGAGGAGAGCGCGTGGCTCTTTTGCCGGCTGGACGGCGAGCGCTGGCACGGGGCCCGGGTGCGCGCCGATGTGCCGGCGCCGCCGCCTGCCGGAGTCGAGCGCCGCAGCCCGGAGCGGCTCACGCTCGAGTTGGCGAGCCTTTCGCTTGGCGCGCTCGAGCGAATGTGGGCAACGACGGATCAAGCGACCATCTATCTGTGCGCCGCACGAGCGATGCTCGATAACTGTATGGGACGCGTGTGTGGAGCGGACGGGCTGTCGACGACGTCCCGGGCGCACTTGCTTGCAGACCTGGCGGGGGTGGCCGACGCGATCGACGGCGCGCTGAAGGCTGCGTAGGGACGCGCACGTCCCCTCGCTACGGGGTGACGGTGATGGTGCCCGTGAAGGTCGGGTAGGTCGGCGGCGGGTGGAGCTTACAGTGATAGCCGATCGGACCTCCCGCGTGATCGAACAGCATACTAAAGCTGCCACCGCCCGTCCCTCCGCCGTACGCACCCCCACCGCTCGGCGCGGCCAGGGTCCCGCTGTCCCATTGGCCGGAGTCGGCCGTCACCGTATGGGCGGATGGACCTGCGTTGATCCAGGTGACGGTTGTCCCGACCTTGATCGTCAGGCTCGCGGGTGAGAACGAGAAGTCGCGTAGTGTTACGCCCGTCCCCGAGCAAGCAGGTGACGTCGTGCTCTTGCATGCTAGGGCCGTCGCCAAGCCCAGCGTAGTAGCGAAACGCGCTCGCCACATGAAGCCCTCCAGGGGATTCCGGCAACCTTCAATACCCCTCAAAAGGACTTCGAAACCCGTTCACGCTCCGACCACCGGTCGCACGTTTCCGTTCGCTACGCTGCTGGTCCGGGCGCGCTTTGCTGTTGCGTAGGTCTAAGTGCCCGAGGAGAGAGTCGAACTCTCACGGGGTTGCCCCCGGGGGATTTTGAGTCCCCTGCGTCTGCCATTCCGCCACTCGGGCGACGTTAGTGCTTCGGCGAGTCGAGCCGGTCCGGATCCCGCTGCTTGGCGAGCATGCGCTCCGTGAAATCGAGCCGCTCCTCGATCTCGCTGAGCCGGCTCTGCATGTCCTCCCCGGCTCCCTCCCCCAGCCGCCGCTGGGTCTCCTCGAGCGCGCCGAGGCGCCGCTCCACGTCTTCCATCGCCCGCCCCAGTTCACGCCACGAGTATTTGCGTCCACGCGGCGAGTCGGGCGGGGAGCCCCGCCCCGACAACATCTTTCCGACCGAGATGGCCAGCATGATGAAGGCCACTCCGACCGCCCACTCTGGGATTATTCCGAACATGTGCGTCCTCCAGAGGCGCTGAACTTAGCTCCTCCCCGTCCCCTGCGGCAGCCTCGTTCACCGCAACTAGACGGGGACCGTGTGTCAAAAGTCACAGCCCGACGCAGCCGGCATCCGACATCGTGTGGCACGCGCGACAACCGGGCGCGCGGCGCCCTGCAGTGCCTCACCCGGCCGTCCTTCGGAGGGCGCCCATGCGCCAAGTGCAATACTGGGCCCGCGTACGGGCCCGGGCGGACTGCCCCCTGCGTCGCGGGGCCTGGTACCGCGTCGTGGACCTCACCCCCGTCGAAGCCTTGGTGGACGTCAACCACCGCTTGCTCCACATCCCTCGCGCGTTCGTTCAGGTGCTCCCACTCCGACCCCCGATGTGGTCGGTGGTGCCGGGGCCGCGCGATAGCGAAGGGCATGTCGCCGGCCCCGATCGGCCCTATGGCGTGTGCCCCGCCTGCTGCGGCCGGGCGCCGCTGCAACGCTCAGCCACCGCCATGCGCTGCCCGCGCTGCGGCACGGCCTCCGCGATCGCCTGGTCCGACTCGCCCTGGCGAGCCTTCGAGGTCATCGGGGCGCGACCGTCCGCAAGTGCCATCGCGCGGGCGCGGGCGAGCGCCCTGAAGGCGCTGGCGACAGCTTTTGGGCTTAGCGCCTAGAGATAATAGGGTGGGATAAAGCAACGGGCGGCCAGGTTGGCCGCCCGTTGTTTCGAGGCCTAGAGGGCTACGGGCGCGGCCGCTTGCGAGGGCCAGCACGGGGGCGGACCATCTCCCGCCGCTCCTCGCGGCGCTGCCGCATGACCTGGGCTACACGTTCCTGGAACCTCCGCCGCTCCTCTTGATACCGCGCGTGCTGCACGGGCGTGAGATAGCCCTGCATTTCACGCGCTTCGTCGCGGTTGAACTGTTGCAGCTTGAGCTGATTGTCCTGCCGCTCGTTGATGAGCTGCTTCACGCGATCCTGATTGGGTGTCCCCGAAGCGAGCTCGCCGTTCAGCTGCTGGTTGATCTCCCGCTGCCGAGCGCGGATCGGTCGCCGCTGCTCTTCGAACCGCCCTTCAGTCTCCTGCAGCTTCTTAGCCTGGTCGTCCGTTAAGCTGAGCGTCTGGCGGACATGGTCGTTCCAGCGTTGAATAATCTGTTTCCGGTACTGTTGCGCCTCCGGCCCGTTCGCAGGCGGAGCTTGCCCCGAGTCCCCCGGCTCTTGCCCGACGAGCGCGGGAGTCACGGCAAGCAGCAGCAGCCATACGAGTCGCTTCATCACCCCTCCAGAGACTCGAGCAAGGCGCGGAGCTCCACCGTGTTCAAGTCGTCGAGACTCACGTCTTGCACTGAAACGACGGCTTCCCCACCCGATTCCCCGACTCCCTCGAGCACTTGCTTTAGCTGGTCGGTCGAAAGGCCGTCCAGGTCGGCCGGGGCCGATGCGGAGGACTGGTGGCTGGAGCCCATGATTCGCAATGCCACCGCTCCGCCGCCGACCACAATCACCAGGGCGGCCGCGATCCGGAGCCATTGGCGCGGAAGCCACAACCCGATCCGCTCGCCCGCCGCGCGCTCGGCCCGCAGCCGCTCGATCACCGCCTGCGCGGTCGCCTCCACGTCCAGCCGCTCGGCCGCTCGCGCGCCGAGCCGCTGCGCCAGTTTTTCCAGTTGGTCGTCGTTCACGCCAGCTGCTCCTTCAGTCGCTTGACGGCGTGGTGAAAATGCACGCGCGCGGCTCCGGGCGTCGTCCCGAGCGCCCCCGCGATCTCCTCGTACTCGAGCCCCTGCTGCGCTCGGAGCAGGAACACCTCCCGCTGCATCCGGGGCAGTCGCTCCAGGCCCGCGGCCAGCCGTGCTTCCACCTCGCCCGCCACCGCATGCTCGTGCGGATCGCCCTCGGTGTCCCGGAGCTCTTCCGCCAGTGGGACCACGCGTGTCCGCCGAGCCTTGCGATATGCATCCTTCAGCACGTTTCCGCCGATCGTCATCAGCCAGGTGCGAAACCGGCATTGTCCCCGAAACCGCCCAAGCGCCCGGAACGCCCGAATGAACGTTTCCTGCACCAGGTCGTCGACGTCGGCGTCTCCGCTCGCACCTGAGCCGCTCGCCCCGAGAAATCTCGCGAGCGCGCGCGCGTGACGGCGGACCAGCTCGGCCGCCGCCTGCTCGTCGCCGCCCTTCCAGGCGGCAATCAGCGCCGCATCGGACGGGACGGCGGCGACGGGTTCGGCGGGGGGCATGCGTCGGTACGGTAGACGAGAGAGAATGGATGAAATTAAGGCGGTACGGCGGCAGGGCGGCATGAAGCCCTCTTGCCGCCCTTGCCGCCCTGCCGCCCTTGAAATCGCTCCGGCCAGCCCATAGCTTCTAAATTCGAACGATCGTTCGAACCATGCGCCCCTACGACGAGCGGCTCGATCAATTCCTGTCCAGGGCGGCGAAAGTGTTCGCCGACCAGGGATACCACTCGACCACGATGCGGGATCTCGCGGCGGCCACCGGCATGTCGCTCGCCGGCATGTATTACTACGTCCGCGGCAAGGAAGAGCTGCTCTACCGCATCCAGGAGCGTTGCTTCACCCAGGTGCTCGCGGGCGCCGAGCAGGTTCTGGCGGGGCTCCGCGGGTCCGATGTCGACGCACTCGAGCGGCTCCAGGCGTTCATCCGGCACCACGTCGGCTTTTTCGCCGCGCACATGGCCGAGATGAAGGTCCTCTCTCACGAAGCGAACTCGCTCGGGGGCGACCGGCTGCGCAAGGTCAGCGTGATCAAGCGGCGGTACGTCGATCTGCTCGAGCGCCTCTTGCGGGACGTGGCCCCAGACGACCCCGCGGTCGAGCGCAGCGCGGCCGCGTACGTTCTGTTCGGCATGATGAACTGGATCTATAACTGGTACGACCCGGCGGGCGAGATCGACCCCGAGCGCCTGGCGGGACTCATCGCGCGAATTTTCGGCGGCGGCTTTGCCGAGGCGCGTTCCACGGTACATGGAGGTTGACGGCTCATGGCTACAATGACGGAACCCAGGATCGAGACCAAGACGCTGGTGCACTATATGGTGGAAGGGGGCATCGCCATCATCGAGCTGGACGATCCCCCGGCCAACACGTACACGTACGAGATGATGCGCCAGCTCGACGAAGCGATTCTTCGGGCGCGCTTCGAGGATAACGTGCACGTGATGGTGCTCCGGGGCCGCGGGGACAAGTTCTTCTCCGCCGGCGCGAACATCGGAATGCTCAACACCGTCACGCCCCGCTTCAAGTTCTTCTTCTGCCTGCACGCCAACGAGACGCTCAACCGCCTCGAGCAGACGCCCAAGCTCACGATCGCGGCGCTGAACGGGCACACGGTGGGCGGTGGGCTCGAGATCGCGATGGCCTGCGACATCCGGCTTGCCAAGGAGAACGCCGGTAAGATCGGACTGCCCGAGGTGAACCTGGGTGTGCTGCCCGGCACGGGCGGGACTCAGCGGCTGGCGCGGCTCGTGGGCAAGGCGCGCGCAATCGAGTTGATGGCCAAGGGCGAGCTGTTCTCGTTCGACCGCGCCAAGGAGCTCGGCATCGTGCACGAGATCCTGCCTGCCAAGGAGTTCTGGGAGCAGGTCATGCTCTACGCCAGGCAGTTCTGCCCGCCGCACAAGGCGTCGAAGGCCGTTGGCCTCATCAAGCGGTCGGTACAGACCGGTGCGGAAATACCCTTCGAGACGGCGCTCGCGCTCGAGCGTGAGCTGCAGCAACAGCTCTTCCAGAGCGAGGATGCAAAGGAAGGCATCGCGGCCAACGTCGAGAAGCGGATGGCGGAGTTCAAGGGCCGGTGAAAACCGACCTGCTCATCGCGAACGAGTGGCGGGGCGCCGCCAAGCGCTACTGCCTCACCAACCCCGCCACCGAGGAGCCGCTCGCCGAGGTGGCTGAGGCGGGTGAAGCCGAGATGGACGCCGCAGTGAACGCCGCCCGGGCCTGTCTCGAATCGAAGGAGTGGCGCGATCTGCCCCCCCGGCGCCGCGGCCAGCTGCTCTATCGCATCGCGGAACTCCTCGAGCAGCGCTCGGGGCAGATCGCCGAGGTCGAGACCAAGAACAACGGCAAGCCGCTGTTCGAGTCGAAGATCGACGTGGCGATGGCGATCGAGACCTTCCGCTATTACGCCGGTTGGGCGGACAAGATCACGGGCGATACGCTGCCCGTGAACGGGCCTTTCTTTACGTACACGCTGCGAGAGCCGGTGGGGGTCGTCGGCGCGATCGTCCCGTGGAACTTCCCGTTGAACCTGGCCACCTGGAAGGTCGCCCCTGCCCTCGCGGCGGGGTGCACGGTGGTCCTCAAGCCGGCCCACGAGACGCCGCTCACCGCCCTGATGCTCGGCGAGATCGCGATCGAAGCAGGCCTGCCCCCCGGCGCGCTCAACGTCGTCCCCGGCCCTGGCGCCACCGCCGGGGCGGCGCTCGTGCGCCACCCGCTGGTCGACAAGATCGCGTTCACCGGCTCCACCGAAGTGGGGCAATGGATTCAGCGCGAGGCTGCGGGAACCGTTAAACGTCTCACGCTCGAGCTCGGCGGGAAGAGCCCAAACATCATCTTCGCGGACGCAGACCTGCAAGCCGCCGTGCGCGGCGCCCAGAGCGGCATTTTCTATGGCAAAGGGGAGGTATGCGCCGCAGGCTCGCGTCTCTTGGTCGAGCGCTCGGTGCACGAGCAAGTGGTCGAGCAGCTCGCCGAGCGGGCGAAGAAGCTCACGCCGGGTGATCCGTTCGACAAAAACACGCGCCTCGGCGCCATCGTGTCCAAACGGCAGCAGGAGTCAGTGCTCTCCTACATCGCCGCCGGGACCAGGGACGGAGCTCGCCTCGTGGCCGGCGGCAAGGCGGCCAAGGTCAACGGCAAGGGCTTCTACGTCGAGGCGACCGTGTTCGATGGCGCCACGCCCGGCATGAAGATCGTGGACGAGGAGATCTTCGGTCCGGTGCTGGCCGTGCTCACGTTCGAAAACGAGGCGGAGGGCATCGAGCTCGCGAACCGGTCGCGCTACGGGCTCGCGGCCGGCATTTGGACCAAGGATGTGCAGAGGGCGCACCGCGTGGCTCGGGCGATCAAGGCCGGCACCGTGTGGATCAACACTTACAACTTCTACGATCCGGCGGCCCCGTTCGGTGGCTACAAGTTTTCCGGGTTCGGGCGGGATCTGGGCAAAGAGGCGCTGAACAACTACACGGAGACGAAGACGGTGTGGGTGGGACTCTAAAGGGCGGCAGGGCGGCACGGCGGCATGACTAATCGCGAAGCTCACATCTGCGCGGCGCTTAGGACCCCCGTCGGAAAGCACGGGGGCTCACTGGCATCCGTGCGCGCGGACGATCTCGCCGCCATTCCCATCAAGGCGGTCGTGGAGCGGACGGGGATCGATCCGTCGAGCATCGACGATGTCATTCTCGGTTGCACCAATCAGGCGGGTGAAGACAATCGCAACGTCGCTCGGATGGCGCTGCTCCTCGCGGGCCTCCCGGTCGAGGTCCCCGGCCAGACGGTGAATCGGCTATGCGGGTCCGGACTGCAAGCGGCGGCGAGCGCGGCACAGGCGATCAAAGCGGGCGAAGGCGACGTGTTCATCGCGGGCGGAGTCGAAAACATGACCCGTGCACCCTACGTCACGCTGAAATCGGGTGAGGCGTGGAGCCGCAAGGCGCCGGATACCGCGGACACCACCGTCGGGTGGCGGTTCACCAATCCCCGGATGAAGAAGGAATGGACGATCTCACTTGGCGAGACGGCCGAAGTGGTGGCCGAGCGGTACAAGATCACGCGCGCCGAGCAGGATGCATTCGCGGTCGAGAGCCAGCGACGGGCGGACGCGGCGCTTAAGGCCTGCGTCTTTACTGACGAGCTCGTGCCGGTTCCCCTGTCCGACGGAACCTCGTTCGCCAAGGACGAATACCCGCGCGCGGGTGTCACGCTGGAGAGCGTGGCTAAACTGAAGCCTGCGTTCAAGCGGGACGGAACTGTTACGGCCGCGAGCTCGAGTGGGATCAATGATGGGGCGGCAGCGCTGCTGGTAATGCGACGGAAAGACGGAAAGACGGAACGAGAATCCGAGCCGCTCGCACGGATAGTGGCGACAGCTGTGGCGGGCGTCGATCCAAGCTGCATGGGATTAGGGCCGATTCCCGCCACGCAGAAGGTGCTGAAGCGCGCCGGCATGAAGACCGAGCAGATCGACCTGATCGAGCTAAACGAGGCGTTCGCGGCTCAGGCGGTCGCCTGTATCCGCGAGCTGAAGCTCGATCCCGCGCGTGTGAACATCTACGGCGGTGCGATCGCGCTCGGGCACCCACTCGGTGCAACCGGCGCTCGCATTCTGACGACGCTCGTCCACGCGCTGCGTCGCACGAATTCGCGGTACGGCTTGGCCACGATGTGCATCGGCGTCGGCCAGGGGATCGCGATGCTGGTGGAGCGCGCCTGATGGCTGCCTACGAGCGCGTGCTGGTCGAGATCGCAAATGGGATCGGGACGATCACGTTGAACCGTCCCGAGAAGCTCAACGCGCTGGACGGGCCGTTGTGCGACGAGCTCCGCGAGGCGCTCGCGCTGCTCACCAGGAGCGAGGGCGTCCGCGTCGTGATGATCACGGGAGCGGGTCGTGCGTTCTGCGCCGGCGCGGATCTCGGAGTGCTCGAGGCGGACGGGCCGGCGCTCGTCGCGGCCGGAAAAGATGTGGCGCTCGCCATCCGGGGCGCGCCGCAGCCGGTGCTCGCGGTGGTGAACGGTCCAGCCGCCGGTGGCGGCGCGAACCTCGCGCTCGCCTGCGACTACCGGATCGCGTCGGATCAGGCGTCCATCGGCCAGGTGTTCGCGAAGCTCGGGCTCGTGCCCGATTGGGGCGGCTCGTTTTTCCTACCCCGCCTGGTCGGCCCCTCCAAAGCCCTCGAGCTGGTGTGGAGCGCGCGTATGGTGCCGGCCGCCGAGGCGTTGGCGCTCGGCCTGTTCGACCGAGTGGTGCCGCACGTCGAGCTGCAAGCGGAGGCGCGCCGCCTCGCCGAGCTGTGGGCGGAACAGCCGGCGAGGGCCGTCCGGCTGGCCAAGGAAGCGCTGTACCGGAGCGACGCTGGATCCCTCAGCGTGGCGCTCGATCTCGAGATCAGGCAGCAGACCGAACTCTTCATCTCCCCCGAGGCGCGCGAGCGCATCGAGGGAGCGTCACTTGCCAAGAGGAGTCGCTGATGGTTCGCAAGCTCAACAACTTCGATGAGTGGATCGACTACTTCCGCTCCTGGCAGGACTCGATCGGCCTGCCACAGGGCGAGATCCGGAACTTCAAGTTCGAGGCCAAATTCGGCGAGCAGGAGGTGCCGCACATCGAGTTCGGCCATTACAAAGGCCAACGGAAGTGGCCGACGGTGATGCACATCCCCGACCAGCGCATCCGCGACGCGCTCTTGAATCTCATCGTCTATCAGGGCGACACCGAGTTCGCCTCCGTCGAACAGCAACGCAACCTCCTGACCCACGCGCCGTCGGACTACGATTTGCTCGCGTTGATGCGCGTGATGACCGAGGAGATGCGGCACGGGTGGCAGATGTCCTACCTGCTCTGCACGCACTTCGGGGACGAAGGCAAGCGCGAGGCCGCCAAGCTGCTCGAGCGCCGGGCAGACGAGGGCGAGCGGCTGCTCGGCTCCTTCAATGAGCTCGTCGACAACTGGCTCGACTTCTTCACCTACACCCAGTTCATCGACCGGGACGGCAAGTTCCAGCTGACCATGCTCTCCGTCTCGGCATTCGACCCGCTGTCGCGCTCGATGAACCCGATGCTCAAAGAGGAATCGTTCCACCTGGGCACCGGCAACAACGGCCTGCTGCGCATCGTGAAAGCCGGCAAGATGCCGCCGGAAGTGATCCAGCGCTTCTTCTATAAGTGGATCCCGACCGCGTTCGACCTGTTCGGGACGGACAACTCATCGTCGGCGCACTGGGCATACGTGTGGGGTCTCAAGGGGCGCTACGACGAGCGCGAGCATCAGATCGAGCCGGACAAGGCCAAGCTCAACGAGCTCAGCCGGGAGCTGTACCGGCAGGAGATCAGCAAGCTGGTCGAGCGGCTCAACATGTTCATTCCCGACCGCGACCGCTGGCTGCGGATGCCGGACACCAAGTTCAACCGAAAGATCGGCGTCCATGCACATCAGCGATACACGGTCGACGGCGAACCTATCGACGATCCGGCGAAGTACGCGACCTACCTGACGAGCGTCCTGCCCCAGCCCGAGCATTACGAGACGGTACACGGGATCGAGAAGGAGCCGGGCTGGATCGAGTCGAAGAAGGCGGACAGCCTGCTCAAGTGAGCGGCGCGCTCGTCATCGCGCACCGCGGCGCGTCGGGCTACGAGTACGAGAACTCGCGCGCTGCATTCCGGGCGGCCAAGGCCCGCGGCGCCGACGCGATCGAGCTGGATATCCACGCCGCCGCGGACGGCGTGCTGTTCGTGCACCACGACGAGATGGTGAGCGGCGTGCACATCACGCGCGCCACCGCTGCGCAGGTGCGTGCGTTGCGCCTCCCGAACGGGGAGTCGGTGCCCACGCTCGAGGACGCGCTGGGCGTGATCGACGCGGCCCTGCAAGTCTTCATCGAGGTCAAGTCCCTGCCCCGAGAATTCGACGACCGGTTACTCGCCGCGGTGGAGCACGGCGGCGCTCGGTTCGCCGTGCACGGGTTCGACCACCGCATTGTCAGGCGGCTGGGCGAGACGCGGCCGGAGTTGGCGCGCGGGGTCCTGCTCGCGTCCTACCCACTGCGTCCTCTCGAGGCGCTGCAGGACACTGGGGCCACGGTGCTATGGCAGGAGCAGAGCCTGATCGACGCCGAGCTGGTCGAGACGCTCCACGGCGCGGGTTTTCGCATCTACGCGTGGACCGTGAACGACCCCGAAGACATGCGGCGCCTCCTGTCGCTCCGCGTGGACGGACTGTGCACCAACGTGCCGGACGTCGGCCGGCGGGCCCTGGAGGGGGGCGGCGCTCGATGACCGGGGCTCGCATCGCCGTGATCGGGGCGGGCACGATGGGACACGGGATCGCCTACGTGGCGGCGCTCGCGGGCTTCGACGTCCGCCTCACCGATAGCCAGCCGGATGCCCTCCGCCGGGGCATGGGGCGCCTGAATGACCTCCTGGCGATCGCCGTTCGGCGCGGCAAGCTCACGGAGGAGGACCGCAACGCGACCGCGGGGCGCCTCCGCGCGGAAGCTGACTTCGCACCCGCTGTGCTCGATGCCGAGGTGGTGATCGAGGCAGTGCGGGAGCACCTGGGCACCAAACAGCAGGTCTTCGCCGAGGTCGAACGAGCGGCACCCGCCGGCGCCCTCCTCGCCACCAATACGTCCTCGCTTTCCGTGGCCGCGATTGCGGCCGCGGTGAAGGAGCCTGCCCGAGTCCTCGGCCTGCACTTTTTCAATCCGGTGCACGCGATGAAACTCGTCGAGGTGGTGACCCACCCGCAGTCCGCCGCTCAGGCCGTGGACCGAGCGGTGACGTTCGCCAAAGCGCTCGGGAAGGAGCCGATCGTCGTGAAGGATTCTCCGGGGTTCGCCTCTAGCCGCCTGGGGCTGGCGCTTGGGCTCGAGGCCATGCGGATGCTCGAGGAGGGCGTCGCGTCTCCCGAGGATATCGACAAGGCGATGGAGCTGGGATACAACCACCCGATGGGCCCGCTCAAGCTGACCGACCTGGTCGGGCTCGACGTGCGGCTCGCGATTGCGGAGTACTTATTCCAGGCGCTCGACGACCGCCGCTTCGAGCCCCCCCAGATCCTCCGCGACAAGGTGGCTCGGGGGGAGCTCGGTCAGAAGAGCGGTAAGGGGTTCTACAACTGGGGCGCCTGAAGCGCCCCCACGCTGCGTCGGCTCAGATACCGGAACAGATCTTCGGACCCGCCGTTTGCGTCGCGATGGCCGTATGGTCGTCGGCGCCGCTGTTCCCCGGCTGATCGTCGCTGTAGGTGATGGACGCGGCCCCGGTCGTCGGTGACACCGCAATCCCGAAGTCGTCGAACAGATCCCGGTTGCCCGTGCATGAAATCCCGCCCTCGCACACGCCGCCGAAGTGGACGATCGGCGTGGCTGCGGCTTGCGTGAACTTGGTCCCCACGGTTGCCGCATTCTTGTTTTGGGCGAAATACACGTACCAGGCCGCCGACGCGGGGTAATTGTCGGGCGCCGAGCCGTCGAAGAACGAGGTCCCGTACCACACGACGTTCAGCTGCCCGGGCGCGCACGCGATGCTCCAGGGCATGATCGCCGTGGCGGAAGGGGCCTGGTTGATCTGGATCGGCCCCGACCACGTCAGGCCGCTGTTGGTCGAGAAGCTGTAGAAGAGGTTGTGGTTGTCGTTGTACACGACGTAGATCGTGCCGGCTTGATCCACCGTCGCGTTGATGAACTGGTGCCCGTACGAGACCGTGGGGTCCGGATTCACGTAGACCGCGTTGTCCGTGAACGTCACACCACCGTCGCGCGACACGGCGATCCAGACGGCGTGGAAATTGGTCGGAATAACGGCCTCGGCGGCGTTCGCAATGCCGCTGAATACCTGGTAGATGACGTGAGATTTCGGATCGATCACCAGGTTGCCCGTCGAGTTTTCCTCCAGCAGGAACGCGTGGGCGGCGTCGATCGCCGTTCCCAGCTGCGTGAAGCTGCCCCCCGCGTCGAAGCTACAATTGACGTCGATGTTGAACGTCGCGATGTCGTGATAGGAGATGCAGACTTTAGTCGCCTGATCGGCCGCGATCCACTCGCGGTCGTCCCCGGGAATCGTGGCGCTCAAGACGTTCTTGCTCCAGGTCTTCCCGCCGTCCTGGCTGGTCGAGACCGTGACGCTCGCCAGGCTCAGGCTCGCCACGTAGACGTTGTTGATGCCGCTCGCGTTGGCCTGCGGGGCGACGCCGAGATCGGTGTCGCCGCCCCCGGGCGCGACGCCCCCGGCGGCCTTCGAGATCTGGTTCGGTGATGTGAGAGCCGTGTAGTGCATCCCACCGTCGGTGGACTTCCAGGCGAGCGTGCCGGAGCCGAGGCCGAGCTCCGAGGAGACGTAGAAGTTCCCGGTCGCGTCGGCGCGAATCGCAGGCTCCGCGGCGCCGTTGGTGCAGCCGGACGAGCCTGGGCACACCGTGCCCGGCGCGGCACCGAGCTCGAAGTTGGTGAACACGAACGGTCCCGCCGTCACCGACTGCACCGCATCCACCCCGCGCGTCGCAGGCGGTGACCAGGGGGTCCTCCCGTCCTCGCACGACACCGTGAGCGCGATGCAGCCAAGCACTATTGCGGTCCGCATGGGGTGATCCTCCGCGTCTTGTCGGGTTCGGGTCGAACGACGTTTGGTCGCCGGGCAGAGTCCGAGCGCAAGTTCCGCACCCCGTTGCTGCGCGAGAGCCACGTGGGCTGGCCGACGCATCTTCACGTGTTTCATGATCGATGTGTGCTTCGGGAACCGGCGATGCGCGCCCGGATGTCGCGGTCGCGCAACTCCTCCTGTAGCGACCGCTCGCCGTCCGATGGACCGTGCGGTTGAACGCGCACCCGTCCGGGGGTACTTTCTGCGCCCCATGAGTCACGGTCTTCCCCACCCCGGGATCGCCCGGCAGGACGCCCCCCGTATCACCGACGTCCACATCCATGTCCAGCCGTGGCGGGAGCTCAAGCCAAACGTGCTCGAGGTGATGTGGCGCGGCCTCGGCCAGGAGCGCGACCGGATGATCCAGGTGATGGACGATCCGCGCGCGCTGCTCGAGATCATGGATCGCGCGGGGGTGTGGCGCGTGGGACTCGTGAATTATCCGTCGCCCGACGTGATGGGATTCACAGACGCGACCAACACGTTCGCCGCCAAGTATGCCCAGGCCGATCCGGTCCGTCTCCTGCCATACGGAGGCGTTCACGCGCGGTTCACGAAGGACCCGGGGGGCGACGTCGACCGGCTGGTCGACCTGGGGATTCGCCTGCTCAAAGTGCATCCACCCCATCAAGGCTTCCCCGCCAACGCGTACACGAACGGGCTCGAGAGCCTAGGGCGGATTTATCGCCGCTGCGAGGAGCGTGGGCTGCCCGTGATGATTCATACAGGCACGAGCATTTTCCCGGGCGCGCGCTCCAAGTACGGCAATCCGATGGAGCTCGACGACGTCGCCATCGATTTCCCGGATCTCCAGATCGTCATGGCGCACGGCGGCCGGCCGCTCTACATGGAGGAGGCGTTCTTCATCCTGCGACGTCACCGGAAGGTGTGGCTCGATCTCTCCGGGATACCGCCCCTCCGTCTCTTGGAGTACTTTCCGCGACTTCCGGAGCTCGCCGATCGGGTGTTGTGGGGGACCGACTGGCCCAGCCCGGGCGTGAAGGATCTCCGTGCGAACATCGATCAGTTCCTTTCGCTGCCTCTGAGCGACCCGCACAAGAAGGCGATGCTCGAGACCAATGCGCTGGCTCTGTTTCCTTCTGTTCCTTAGCCCGCCTGCCGCGAGCGGGCAGACGGCCGCGGGAGCCCCCAAGCCGCTCCACTTCGATTTCGGCGCTCTGCCCGCGACTCGGGATTCGTTCGTCTTCCGCCTGCGGGGGGAGAATCGTGGCTGGGCGGTGTGGCAGTACGAGATCAAGACGCTCGAGATGACCCAGGAGCTGATCTATACGGCGAGCTCCGCGTTCGAGCCGACTGAGGAGGAGCGGCTAAAGGTGGTGGTCAACCGGCTGACCGGGGAGCCGATCTCCACCTTCCATCATATCGATGTGTTCTCGCCCCAGAGCGATACGGTGATGATGGAACACGACCTCGAGGTGAAGCGCGGGGAGATTGCTGGCCGTCGCCGGATCGGGACGAAGAACGGCGAGGTGAAGATCGTGCCCGTGAGTCACGCGTTCCCGCGAGGCACCGTTTTGGGCGACTACTACCTGTTCGCGAGCGCGGCGACCGACGCCGCGCCGGGCGATTCGCTCGCCGTGGCAGCCTACAAGGAGTTCACCGATTCCCTGACCATGTTGAGCATCATCGCCGAGCCGCCCACCACCATCGAGGTCCCCGCGGGCCGCTTCGACGTGCTGCCGCTGCGGAGCGGCGGCTTCCGGATCTATACGACGCGCGTGCCCCGGCGCGTCATCAAGGGTGAAACGCTGGACGGGGCCTTCTCCTTCGAGTTGGTGCACTCGGGACCGGTCGTCCCGACGCCCGACTGATTCGTCCCATTCGGCAACGGAGCCCGCGTCGTATGCGTACACGTCGTATGCGCGTCCCGTCTCTGGTCGGAGGCCTGCTGCTCCTCGTCAGCATCCCTCCTTCTCTGGGCGCTCAGGCCGGCCGCATTCCCTACGAAGCGTTCTCCCTCCCCAACGGGCTCCGCGTCCTCTACTCCGAGGACCATGCCACGCCGATCGTTTCGGTGGATGTGTGGTACAATGCCGGCTCCCGCAACGAGCGACCGGGCCGCTCGGGGTTCGCCCACCTGTTCGAGCACATGATGTTCGAGGGCTCGGCGCACGTGAAAAAGGGCGAGCATTTCCAGCTCATCTCCCGCGCCGGTGGCTCCGAAAATGGCAGCACGGCGGAAGACCGCACGAACTATTTCGAGACCATCCCGTCCAACCGCCTGAACCTCGCGCTGTGGCTCGAGGCGGACCGGATGCGGGCGCTCTCCATCACGGAACAGAATTTTCACAACCAGCGGGAAACCGTGAAGGAGGAGCGCCGGCTGCGGATCGACAACCCGCCCTACGCGGCGGCCTTCGTGGACGGCATGACCTGGCCGTTCGACAGTGCCACCTGTTTCGCCTACGCGCATACGGTGATCGGCTCGATGGACGACTTGAACGCGGCGCAGCTCGGCGACGTCCAGGCGTTCTTCGATACCTATTACGCCCCCAACAACGCCACCCTCGTGGTGGTCGGCGATTTCCGGCCGCTCGACCTGCGGCGCTTGGTCAACCAGTATTTCAGCGACATTCCTCGACATCCGGATCCGAGCCCCGTGACGTGCGGCGCACGGTTCTCCCCGGGCATAATGCGGCGTGAGGTGACCGATCAGCATGCGAACTTGCCGGCCGTGCTGCGCATCTATCGGGTTGCGCCTCACGCTGACCCGGACACGCCACCGCTCGAGCTCCTGAACATCATCCTGGGCCAGGGAGAGAGCTCGCGTCTCAACGTAGCCATCGTGCGGCGCGAAAAAGCTGCCGTGGGGGCCCAGGTCGCGATGAACCCGTTCGACTCCCGCCGCGGGCCGGGCGTGCTCCTGGTTCTCGCGATCGCCAATCAGGGCGTCGACGTCCTGCACCTCGACTCCCTCCTCGCCGCGCAGCTCGACACGATCCGCACCAGCGGTGTCACGGCCGACGAGCTGACCAAGGCGAAGAACACGTTCCGCGCGAACTTCATCCACAACCGCGAAACCACCATCGGCCGGGCCGAAGAGCTCCATCACTATGACATGTTCCACGTCTCAGTCGCCGAGATCAACACGGACCTGGATCATTACATGGGACTCACCGCGGGCGACGTTCGACGGGTCGCGGCGAAATACCTCGATCCCGCGAATGCGCTGGTGGTGATCGTGAAGCCGCCCGTGGCTGCCGGGAGCGCCAAGTGAGCCGCCCGCTGGCGGTGGCCGTGGCTCTCTGTGCCGTCGTTCCGTCTTTCCGTCGCCTCTCGGCGCAGGCCTCCTTCCCCACCACACCCCCGAAGCCGACCCGGCTCGCGCCGCTGCGCTTCCCTCCTTTCAAGGAGGCGACGCTCCCGAACGGCTTACAGCTCGTGGTGGTCGAGCGCCACGAGCAACCGGTCATCTCGGTGAGCCTGGCGTTCCGCGCGGGGGACATCTATGACCCGGCGGGCAAAGAGGGTCTCGCGGAGCTGACGGCGGAGCTGCTCTCCAAGGGGACGGACACGAGAACCGCGGACCAGATCGCCGCCACGATCGAAGGCGTCGGCGGATCGCTTTCGGCGTCCTCGGGATCCGATTTCCTCACGATCTCGGTCGATGCGCTGAGCGACCAGGCGGAGCTTGCGTTCGATCTGCTGGGCGACGTCACCCTGCACTCGACGTTTCCCGAGGGCGAGCTCGAGCTGGCGCGCACGCGAGCCCTGTCGGCGTTGGCGCTGCAACTCTCACAGCCCAGCTCGGTGGCGCAGCGGTTCTTCGCGAGTGAGATCTACGGGCGCAACCCCTACGGCGAGAGCGCCACACGCGAGAGCTATCAGGCGGTCACCCGGGACGACGTGGCCCAGTTTGCCCGCGCGCGGTTACGGCCGTCCGGTGCGTTGCTGGTGGTCGCGGGCGACATGACGGATGCGCAAGCTCGGGAGCTCGCCGGCAACGTGTTCGCCGGATGGCGTGGAGCGGCGGCCGCAAGCCCGGCCCTGCCCGCGCCCCCGGCGCGCTCGGCGACTGACATCTTGCTCGTGCATCGGCCCGGCTCCGCGCAGGCCAACATCGCGCTCGGTAACCCGACGACCATGCCGACCGATCCGATCTACTACGCCGGTCGCGTCGCCACCCAGGTATTGGGGGGAGGAGCGGACGCTCGGCTCTTCCTGATTCTGCGCGAACAGAAGAGCTGGACCTATGGCGCCTACGCCGCGCTGCATCGCTACCGGGGGCTCGGCTACTGGCAGGCCACGGCGGAGGTGCGGACCGATGTGGCGGATAGCGCGCTGGCCGAGCTCCTCCGCCAGGTGGAGCGAATCCGGACCGAACCGATTCCAGACTCGGAGCTCGTGGCGGCGAAGGGATTCATGGTGGGCTCGTTCCCGCTCACCATCGAGACGCCAAGCCAGATCGCCGGCCAGGTAGGGAACGTGAAGCTCCTGGGTCTGGGAGACGATTACCTGCGGCTCTACCGCGAGCGGTTGAGCGCGGTGACGGCGCTCCAGGCGCGTGCCGCCGCGGCCCGTCTCTACCGCACGCGTGCCCTGACCATCGTCGTCGTGGGCGACGGCGGGAAGCTCTACGATCGGCTCAAGGCCATCGCCCCGGTGCGCATGGTCGACGTCGACGGCAAGCCGCTGACGCCCGCCGACCTCGCCACTCCAGCAGCACCAGTGGCACTCGACACGAGCCAGTTCGTCCCACACACGGATAGCTCGCGCGTCGTGGCTCAAGGGAACACGTCGGGTTTCACGGTCTCCGAGGTCTTTCGTGCGCGTGATTCGCTGGTTTTCACTGAGCGCTCGAGCGTGGCCGGCGGACTATTTCAGCAGCAGATGACGATACAATTGAATCCAAGGGACGGGTCCGTGCTGAAGCTCGACCAGCAGACCACGCTACGGGGTCAGACCGGCGAGGCGCACGTTACCTACGGCGCAGGTCGCGCGAAGGGCTCGAGCACCGCTCCGCAGCCCGACGGGTCGGTCAAGCGCTTTGAAATTGATACGACGTTGCCGCCCGGTACGATGGATGAGAACGCCATCCCGTTCATCGTCCCCGCCCTTCCTCTCGCGTCCGGCAGGTCGTTCACCGTGACGTTCTTTGCGCCCAGCGAGAATACGGTCAGGGTGTTCACGTTCAAAGTCACTGGGCCGGTGTCGATCACCGTGCCGGCTGGGACGTTTCCCGCCTATCAGGTTGACGTGACCGGGTCGCCCACCCCCATCACGATGTACGTCGGCACGGATTCTCCCAGAAAGGTCTTGAAGACGGAGTACGCGGGGCAGCCGTTGGTCGTCGAGCTCGTCAAGTAACGCCACACGGAGGGCACCAGCATGCGGCACGCGTGGTCAATGATGCTCGCAGTCACCAGCGCTTGCGCGTCCGGGGGGGGGGCACGCGCGGCTCCACAACCAGCTCCGGTGCAGCCGGCGCCTGCCCCAGCCCCTGTGGCGACTCCTACGCCCCAGGATGCCGAGAGCACGAGTGTCAGCCGGCTCCAGTATCCGTCCACGTATCAGCGCCATCCCAATCCGCCGGTCCTGATCCGGAACGCAACGATCATGACCGCGACCGGTCAGGAGATTCCGAACGGCGCGATCCTGTTCAAGGACGGACGCATCGTCGCGGTGGGCACCAAGGTCGACGCGCCGGCGGACGCGGTGATCGTAGACGGGACCGGTCGCTACGTCACCCCTGGCATCATCGACGATCATTCCCACCTGGGTGTGTACGCCGCGCCCGCAACCGACGCGGAATCCGACGGCAACGAGGCGACGAACCCGGTGACCGCCGAGGTGTGGGCCGAGCATTCATTCTGGCCGCAGGACCCGCAGATTCCGCTGGCGATCGCGGGCGGGATCACGACGATCGAGGCGTTGCCCGGCTCGGCCAACCTGATCGGTGGGCGGAGCGCGATTCTGAAGCTCATTCCGGCGCGCACGGTGCAGGAGATGAAATTCCCGGGCGCGCGCTATGGACTGAAGATGGCGTGCGGCGAGAATCCCAAGCGCGTGTATGGAAAGAAGGGCGGGCCTTCCACGCGGATGGGCAACATGGCGGGGTATCGCGCCGCATTCATTCAGGCCGAAGGATACCGCCGGCGCTGGGACGCGTGGAACAAGGACCACAAGGGCGATCCGCCGGAGCGGAGCCTCCGGCTCGAGTCGCTGGCGGAGGTGCTGCGCGGCAATATGTACGTGCAGAACCACTGCTACCGCGCCGACGAAATGGCGGAGATGCTCGATCTGGCGCGGGAGTTCGGCTTCAAGATCCGCTCGTTCCATCACGCCGTGGAGTCTTACAAGATCGCCGATTTGATCGCGAAAGCAGGAACGTCCGTTTCTGTGTGGGCCGACTGGTGGGGCTTCAAGGAAGAGGCGATGGACGGCATCCAGCAGAATGCCGCGCTGAACCAGCAGGCGGGCGGGCGGGTGGTGATCCACTCGGACGACCCGAGCGGCATCCAGCGGCTCAATCAGGAGGCGGCGAAGGCGATGTATGCCGGGCAGCGGTCGGGCATCGCGGTCACGCGTGACCAGGCGCTCCGTTGGATCACCGCGAATCCGGCGTGGACCCTCGGCCTCGATTCGATCGTTGGGACACTCGAGCCCGGCAAGATGGCAGATGTGGTCGTCTGGTCCGGTGATCCTTTCTCGGTCTATGCGAAGGCCGTGCAGGTCTACAACGACGGCTGGCTGGTGTACGACCGGAACGACCCGAAGCACCAACCACGCACCGACTTCGAGCTGGGCCAGGAACCTGCGCCGGGGAGCGACCGATGATCGCATTCCTGCTTGCTCAAACGATCGCTATCACCGGTGGGACGGTGTACCCCGCTTCGGGACCGAAGCTCGCCAACGCCACGGTGCTGATTCGCGACGGCCGGATCGCGGCGGTCGGCACCAACGTGTCCGTGCCATCGGACGCGACTCGCATCGATGCCACAGGCAAATGGGTGACGCCGGGCTTGATCGACGGCGCCGGGCAACTCGGCCTCGTTGAGATCAGCGCCGTACCGGGGACGCGCGAGGCCAGCCTCCAAGGCGACACGATCGCCGCCGCGTTCAACGTGGCCGAAGGGATCAATCCCGCGTCGACGCTGATTCCGGTGAACCGGATCGAGGGGGTCACCACGGCGCTCGCGGTGCCCGTCGGTCACCTCGTCAGCGGCCAGGCGGTGCTGATCGATCTGGACGGCACGACGATCGAGCAGATGCTCGTGAAATCTCCGGTTGGAATTGTCGCGGACCTTTCGGAAAGTGGAAAAGACGAGGCCGGCGGCTCGCGGGCGGGGAGCGCCGACCGCCTGCGGCGCGTGTTCCGTGACGCCCTCGAGTACGAGCGGCGCAAGACCGATTTCGGACGGGCGCAGATGCGCCCCCTGTCGGCCTCGGCAGCGGACCTCGAGGCGTTGCTGCCGGTGCTGCACGGTCGAGAGCCGCTCATCGCGGTGGCCAATCGGCGGAGCGATATCGCGACGGCTCTCCGCCTCGCCCGAGAGTTCAAGCTCAAGCTCGTGCTCGCGGGTGGCGCCGAGGGGTGGGAGATCGCGTCCGAGATCGCGGCGGCGGGCGTGCCGGTGCTGGTCGAGCCGATGGACAACATCCCGAGCTACGACGCGCTCGGGATACGCTACGAGAATGCTGCGCTGCTGGCAAAGGCGGGCGTGACCGTCGCCCTGATGGAGACCGACACGCACAAGTCCCACGACTTGCGGCAGCAGGCAGGCAACGCGGTCTCGTACGGCATGACCTGGGATCAGGCGCTCCGGTCGGTGACCGCGGCACCCGCACAGATCTTCGGCGTCGCGGATCGCTACGGCTCGCTCGAACCGGGTAAGGTCGCGAACGTGGTAGTGTGGACCGGCGACCCGTTCGAGTTCTCGACCGGCGTGGAGCACGTGCTGATTCGCGGGAAGGAGATTCCGCTCAGGAGCCGGCAGACCGAGTTGTTTGAGAGGTACAAGAAACTGCCTCCTAGTTATTAGACGGCTAGACGGCTAGCAAAATACGAAGGGCGGCTTCCGTGTTGGGATGCCGCCCTCGTTTCTTGCTAGCTGTCTAACCGTCTAACCGTCTAACCGTCTAACCGTCTAACCGTCTAGCCGTCTAGCTGGCTGCCTTTGGATACACGCTTACCCGAAACCGTTTCTTGTTTTTATGCTCGAACTTCACCTGCCCGTCCACGACGGTGAACAAGCTGTCGTCGGACGCGCGGCGAACGTTCAGTCCCGGATGAAACTTCGTGCCCCGCTGTTTCACGAGGATGCTACCAGCAGTCACGAACTCTCCCGCGAAGCGCTTCACGCCGAGGTACTTCGGGCCTGAGTCGCGACCGTTGCGGGAGGAACCGACACCTTTTTTGTGAGCCATGGCTGTCTACTCAGTCTTTGAGCTTGACGTCGGCGATTTTGACTTCGGTGAACGGCTGGCGATGCCCCGCGTGCCGGCGATACCCGCTGCGGCGGGCGAAGCGATAGATCTTGATCTTGGACCCTTTGCCGTGGCGTACCACCTCGGCCGTCACCTTCGCGCCTTTGAGCACCGGCTTCCCGGCGTGCACCTGCTTGCCGTCGCTCGCCAGCAGGACCCGGTCGAACGTGACCTTGGTCCCCGGCTCGGCGGCGAGGAGCGGGATCTTGATCGTGACTCCCGGCTCGGCGCGGAACTGGGCACCACCGGTGGAAAAGATCGCGTAGGACATAGGGCCGGAACTCTAATCGGGGCTTATGGTTCCGTCAAGCCACCGCATAAAGCTCGGTCACGTCTCGGCCCGCGGGCTTCGCCATCATCCGGAACTCGTCCAGCCGCATCATCGGGTCGTCGCGCACCTCGAGCTCGAGGCCGGTCTGCTTCTCGAGCTGCCGCAGGAAGTTGGGCTCCTGCTCTACGAGGTACAGAGCCACATCGGGGTGCAGACGCACGGCCAGCTGGCGCTCCTTGTGGTCTGCGCCCGCGCGCTTGAGCGAGCGCTCCATGCGGCGCACGACCACTTCGGGGCGGAACACGCGCCCCGTGCCGTGGCAGGTGGGGCATTCCCCGGTCATGGAGTGCCACAAGGAGGGGCGCACGCGCTGGCGCGTCATTTCGATGAGACCGAGCTCCGATACCGCGAACGCCTTGGTGCGCGCCCGGTCGTGCCCGAGGTGCGTCCGGAGCTCTTGGAGCACCTTGTCGCGATTGCCGCGCGACTCCATATCGATGAAGTCCACCACGATGATGCCGCCGATGTCGCGCAAGCGCAGCTGGCGCGCCACCTCACGGGCGGCCTCGAGGTTGGTCTTCAGGATGGTGCTCTCGGGATCCTTCTTGCCGGTGTAGCGCCCGGTGTTCACGTCGATCGAGACGAGCGCCTCGGTGGGCTGGATGATTAGGTAGCCACCAGTCGGGAGCTCGACGCGCGGCTTGAAGAGGGTACGGATTTCCGCCTCGATATCGTATTCATCGAACAACGGCGTCTCGGCCTCGTAGAGCTTCACGCGCGACAGGAGGTCGGGCTCGATTTGCTTCAAATACTGCACGATCTCGTTGTGCAGGACCTTGGAATCGACGAGCAGCGAATCGACCTTATCGGAGAAGAGATCCCGGATGATGCCGCGCGTGAGGGACGTTTCGCGCTGCAGCAACGCCGGAGACCGCACGGAGCCCGACTTGCGCTTGATCTTCTTCCACAGACCGAAGAGGTGATCGATCTCGCGCTTGCAGCTCTGCTCGGTCAGGTCTTCGGCGACCGTGCGGATGATCCAGCCGCCCGCGCCCGACTCTTTCGGCACGAGCTTGGATACCATCTCGCGCAGCTTGGCGCGCTGGTCCCGGTTCTCGATTTTGCGGGAGACCCCGACCTTCGAGGCGAACGGCATGTAGACGAGGAACCGGCCCGCGAGGGAGATCTGCGCGGTCACCCGCGGTCCCTTCGTACCGATCGGCTCCTTGATGACTTGGACGACGCGCGGCTCGCCGCGCTTCAGCTCATCGGCGATATTCGGCAGACGGCGCCGGGAGAAGCGGTTCCCGCCGTTCCCTGCCCCACCATTACCGTTTTCGTCGTCGTGGTCGGATGGCTCGTCTTCGTCTTCCGCCTCGATCAGGTCGGAGGCGTGGAGAAAGGCGCTCTTTTCGGCGCCGATGTTGACGAAGGCTGCCTGTATCCCCGGAAGCACGGCCTCGACCGTGCCGAGGTAGATATCACCCACCATGCGGCGGGCGTCTGGACGATCCACCAAGAGCTCAACAAGGCGGTCGTCCTCCAGGATCGCGACGCGCGTTTCGCGCGCGGTCCCGCTGATGAGAATTTCCCGTTTCAAAGCACGTTCCCTCGATCCCGGTCGGCCAACAGCCGGTCGGGATCCCACGATTGTACCAGCAAGAATTCGTTCCGAGCGTATGGACTGAGGATGCGTCAGACCGATTGGACGGGTCGTCCGGACGCGGCGCGCGGAGGACGCCACGGAGCGCGGAGAGACCGGTAATCCAATGCATGTCTAAATATAAGTGGGCTTGCGACTTACGTCAACTCCCTCGAGATTATCACACAAATGACCACTTCTCCCATCCGATTTTTCGCCGCGGGGGTCCTCCTGACCGGCATGTTCACGACTGCGCAGGCCGCCCAGACCCAATCGCTCCAGTACCCATCCGCTCGCAAGAGCGACGTCGTCGACGACTACCACGGCACCAAGGTCGTGGATCCGTATCGATGGCTCGAGGATCCGGACTCACCCGAGAGCCGCTCGTGGATCGACGCCGAGAACCATCTCACCGAAGGCTACCTCGCCGACATTCCGGCGCGCGCGGGCATTCGAGAACGGCTCACCAAGCTGTGGAACTATCCCAAGTTCGGTGCGCCGTTCCGGAAGGCCGGACGGTATTTCTTCTTCAAGAATGACGGGCTGCAGAACCAGTCGGTCCTGTACAAACAGGCGTCCCTCTCGGCCAATCCCGCGACGCTGCTCGACCCGAATCTCCTCTCGGAAGACGGTACGGTCGCGCTCTCGACGCTGGCCCTCTCGGACGACGGGCGGTTGCTCGCGTACGGCACGGCGGCGAGTGGTTCCGACTGGGAGGAGTTCCGTGTGCGGGATGTGGCCACGGCGCAGGACCGGCCCGACCATCTCAAGTGGATCAAGTTCTCCGGAGCCTCGTGGACCAAGGACGGCGCGGGGTTTTTCTATAGCCGCTATCCGGAACCCACCGACAAGGCGCTCACGGACGTCAATCGGTTCCAGAAGCTCTACTATCATCGGTTGGGAACCGACCAGGCCCAGGACGTCCTCGTCTACGAGCGGCCCGACCAGCCCGACTGGGGCATGAACGCCGAGGTGACCGACGACGGCCGCTACGCGGTTTTGACGGTGTGGCTCGGTACCGACCGGCGGAACCGCGTCTACTACCGCGATCTGAAGAGCGCAAAGCGGCCCACGGTGAAGGGCGATGTGGTCCGCCTGCTCGACGATTTCGATGCGAGTTACGCGTTCGTCGGCAACGATGGGCCGGTGTTCTACTTCCTGACGGACCTCGATGCGCCCCGGAAACGCGTAATCGCGATCGACACGCGCCATCCCGAGCGGGCCCGTTGGCGGGAGCTCATCCCGCAAGGCCAGGACGTCCTTGAGGGGATCCAGATCATCCACGACACGTTCGTGGCCAATTACATGCACGACGCGGCATCGCGGCTCCGTCTGTATGCGCTCGACGGGAGGATGCTCAAGGATCTCGAGCTCCCTACCCTGGGCTCGGTCGGCTCGATCACAGGTGAGCGCAAAGACGACGAGATGTTTTACGCATTCACGTCGTTCCTGTATCCCACGACGATCTTTCGGTACGATTTCCGAAGTGGCACGACGAGCGTGTTCAAAGCGCCGACGATCGACTTCGATCCTTCGGGCTACGAGACCAAGCAGGTGTTCTATACGAGCAAAGACGGCACGCGCGTGCCGATGTTCATCACGTACAAGAAGGGACTGGCGCTGGACGGATCGAATCCCACGCTGCTTTACGGCTACGGCGGCTTCAACATCAGCCTCACTCCCAGCTTCTCGGTGGCCAAGCTCGTGTGGCTCGAGATGGGCGGCGTGTATGCCCAGCCAAACTTGCGCGGCGGCGGTGAGTACGGCGAAGAGTGGCATCAGGCGGGCATGCTCGACCGCAAGCAGAATGTTTTCGACGACTTCATCGCGGCGGCCGAGTACCTGATCGCGCAGCGCTACACGTCCACACCCAAGCTCGCCATCGCGGGCGGATCGAACGGCGGACTGCTGGTCGGCGCGGCGATGACCCAGCGGCCGGATCTCTTCGGCGCCGCCCTGCCCGCGGTCGGCGTCATGGACATGCTACGGTTTCACAAGTTCACGATCGGATGGGCCTGGGTGACGGACTACGGGTCGGCGGACAGCGTGTCGCAGTTCCCCTACCTGTACAAGTACTCGCCGCTGCACAATATCCGGGCGGGCACCAAGTATCCCGCCACGCTCGTTACGACGGCCGATCACGACGATCGCGTGGTGCCCGGACACTCGTTCAAGTTCACCGCGACGTTGCAGGCGGCGCAGGCTGGGCCCGCACCGGTGCTCATTGAGATCGAGACCAAGGCGGGGCACGGCGCGGGCAAGCCCACGAGCAAGATCATCGAGGAGCAGGCGGACAGGTTTGCGTTCTTGGTGAGAAATCTGGGAATGTCGGAAGCGAAATGAGGGCGGCAGGGGCGGCACGGCGGCAGGTAGCACGCCTAACCACTTGCCGCCCTGCCGCCTTGCCGCCCTAGTCTATCAGATCCCCCAGCAGCTGTCTCGCAATCACGATTCGCTGAATCTCGCTCGTCCCTTCGCCGATCTCGCAGATCTTCGCGTCCCGCATCATGCGCTCCACCGGATAGTCCGTGGTGTAGCCGTAGCCCCCGTGCAGCTGGACCGCCTTCGTCGTGGCGCGCATGGCGAGCTCCGAGGCGTACAGCTTTGCCATCGCCGCTTCCTTCTTGAAGGGCCGGCCGTGCTGCTTGAGCCAGGCGGCATGATAGACCAGATGAGTCGCCGCCTCGATCTCAGTCGCCATGTCGGCCAGCGCGAAGTGGACGCCCTGGAAGGCGGCGATGGGTTTGCCGAATTGCCGTCGCGTCGTGGTGTACCGCAGGCACTCCTCGAGCGCCCCCTCGGCGATTCCGAGCGCCAACGCGCCCAGGCCGATCCGACCGCCGTCGAGCGTGTGGAGAAATTGGCGGAACCCGTTGTTCACGGGTCCCAGCACGTTTTCCTTGGGGACGATCGCGTCCTGGAATACCAGCTCGCGCGTATCCGACGCGCGCCAACCGAGTTTGTCTTCCTTCTTTGCTGCGGCCACACCGCGGCACTTGGGCAGCGACGCGTCGTGCCCGACGCCGACGCGTTTCGCTTCCGTGAGGTCGGTGGTGTCCTTGGTGACGATGAACGCGGTGATGCCGTGCGTCTTCTTCGCTGTGGGATCGGTGCGGGCCGTCACGACGAAGATCTCGCCGACCCCGGCGTGTGTGATGAAGATCTTCGAGCCGTTCAGGACATAGTGGTCGCGCTTTTCTTCGGCCGTGGTGCTCGTGCCCCCCGCGTCCGATCCGGCCCCTGGTTCCGTGAGCCCGAATCCCCCCAACACCTTGCCGGCCGCGAGCAGCGGGACGAACCGTTTCTTCTGCTCGTCCGTACCGAAGTCCACAATCGGCGATGTGCCGAGGGTCGTGTGGGCACTCACGGTGATGGCGTGGCTCGCATCGACCTTGGCGAGCTCGTGGATCACCATGATGTAGGAGAGGTAGTCCATCCCGGACCCGCCCAGCTCTTCCGCCCAGGGGATGCCGAAGAGGCCGAGGTCGGCCATTTGGCGCACGTTGTCCCACGGGAAGGTGCTGTCGAGATCGTAGCGTCGGGCGCTGGGCTTCACGACCTGCTGCGCGAAATCGCGCACCATGTCGCGGACCTGGAAGTGGTCGTCGGTGAAATAGAGAGAGTCGTGCATACGGCAAATATAGGGCCCCTTTATCCCGTCGTCCCAAACCCCGCCGCGATGCAGTTGATCGACAACAACAAGGCCGCCAGGTGGTCTTGAGCCCGCTCGGGAGGCGCCGCACGATAGCGACGGAGGAGCTCGATCTGTTGACGATTCACCTGGTCGAGCGTCGGCAGTCGGTTCGCGAGCCGCTGGCGGAATTGCGGGAACCGCTCGGCAAGTCCGGTGCACCCGGTGAGTCGCCGGACGACGTCCACAGTCCGATGGTACTCGTCGGTCACGAGCGTGAAGATCTCCTGACGGATCCAGGGATCCGCCACGAGGTTGGCGTACTGACGCGCAATGTCGAGATCGACGTAGGCGAGGGTCTTCTCGGCCTCGTCCATGATCAGCCTGAACAGGCGAAAGTCGCTGAACATCCGCTTGAGCAACGCCTCCCCGCGGGCGCCACGCACGTCGAGGAAGGTCGCCACGCCGGTGCCCACGCCGAACCAGCCGGGAATGAAGTGCCGGTTCTGGGTCCACGCGAACACCCACGGAATCGCTCGGAGGTCGGCGAGCGTGCGCACCCCCGTGCGGCGAGCTGGCCGCGAGCCGATGTTGAGCAGCGCGATCTCTTCCACCGGGCTCGCGGCCTGGAAGTACATCACGAGGTGCTGATGCTCGACGAGTCGGCGATAGGCCGCATGCGCGGCGCCGGACAGCGCCTCCATGGCTTCATCGAACTCGGTGGTGGGGACGAGCGCCTCCTCCCGCTCGGATTTGAGCGAGTGCTCGAGCACGCTGGCGGCGAGGAGCTCCGTCTGGTACGCGGCGGTGCCCCGGTTGGCGTACTTGAACGTGACCACCTCGCCCTGCTCCGTGAGGCGCAATCGGCCCTGGATCGATCCAGCCGGTTGGGCTGCGATTGCCCGGCCGGTCGGTGCGCCTCCGCGGCTCACCGAGCCACCGCGCCCATGAAAGAACGCGATCGGCACGCCGCACTCCCGGCCGAGGCGCGTGAGCCGGACCTGCGTCTTGGCGAGCTCCCAGTTGGAGGAAAGAAAGCCGCCGTCCTTGTTCGAGTCGGAGTAGCCGATCATGACTTCGAACACACCGCCCTGCGCCCGGATGCTGCGCCGCACGACCGGCACCTGGAGCAGCTCGCGCATGATGTCGGGCGCGCGGCGCAGGTCATCGATGGATTCGAACAACGGCACGATCGGCAGGGTGCAGCTTTCCACGCCCGCCGCGTCGGCGAACAGTCCCCCTTCCTTGGCAAGGAGGTAGACGCCGAGCACGTCGGCCGCGTCGTGCGTCATGCTGAGAACAAAGCTGCCGATCGCTTCGCGGTCGAGGCGATCGCGCATCTCGCGGATGAGCCGGAACAGGCCGCATAACTCGGCGGCATCCGATGGCGGGGACCCCTGATCTCTCTGAAGCGGGCGCCCCAGCTCGCTGACGAGCCAGGCGCGCCATTGGGCGGACGCCGGCTCGGGGGGCGGGGGCTCGCCCTGGTTGCGCGCTCGCCAGAGAGCCACGAGGGCCGTCGTGAGCCGCGGAGAGTTGTCCCGCACGTCGAGGCGAAACGTGCTGAACCGGAAGGCTTCGACCTCGCGGCGCACCGGCCGGACGAGGAGAGTCGCGACGGTGGCGCAGCGTGCGGCAACGAGGCCCGCCTCGAGGGTTCGTAAGTCGGCGATCAGCTCGTCCGCCGCGGCGTACGCCTCCTGGACCTCGCCGGCCATGGACCGGTCCAGCCGGCGGAACATGCAGGTCGCGTACTGTCGGAACACCTCGCCGGGGTTGCGCCGCTCGATGCGCTCCCGGTCGCCGGAGGCGTCGAGCAAGCGCGTCAGCGCTTCGCGGAACTGTGGGGCGATCGGGGCCGCTCGCTCTGTGGGGCTCAACGCTCGCACGAGATCGCTCACGCGGTGACGATACCGTCGCAGGCTGGCCATGCGGTTCTCGAGCAGCGCGCGCCGTGTCACGTCGTTCGTGACGAACGGGTTGCCATCCCGGTCTCCCCCAATCCACGACCCGAACTGGAAGAACGGGGGGACGTCGAAGGTCTCTCCCGGGTAGGCCTGCCGCAGCGCGCGCTCCAGCTTTTCGATGAGCTCGGGGACCACCTCGAAGAGGTTCTCGTTGACGAAGTACAGGCCCCAGGCGAGCTCCTGATCCACGGTGGGCTTCTCGAGACGGAGCTCGCCCGTGAGCCACAAGAGCTCGATCTCCGTCCGGAGATTGTCGACGAGGGCGGTGCGCTCCCGCGGCGTCCAGCGCGGCGCTTCGAGGTCGACCAGTCGTCGGTAGATGCGGCGATGCTTCTCGAGCACGGTCACCCGCTTGGCCTCGGTGGGATGTGCCGTGATGACCGGTCGCACCCGGAGCGCAGCGACGGTGGCGCGCGCCTCGTGCGGCGGGAGTCCGGCCCGCGCCGCGGCGGAGATCACCTGGGCGAATGTCCCGCGGACCTGCTCGTGGCCGCGCTCGACCTCACTCTGTCGCCGCTGGCGCATCGCGGCGTTTTGCTCGGCGATGGAGAGGAGCTGGAACCACATCCCCTGGGCTTGAATGGCGCGCGCGACGAGGTCTGGGGGCGCGTCCGCATCGAGCGGCTCGCCCTTGAGTACGCGCTCGATCTCCGGATGGTGGATGCGAACGACGTCCATGAAGCAGTCGTACAGCAGGCCCGCCGTGTGTCGCAGGTATTCGGCGGTGTCGACGAGGATGAAGTCAGCCGGGGGTGGCGTCACGCCACGCGGTCGCGCGGCGGCGCGCCCGCGAAGAAGGTCTTGAGGTTGTCGAGCGCTCGGAGCCCCATCGCGACGCGGCTCTCGTGCGTCGCGCTCCCGATATGCGGGAGGAGGACGACGTTGTTCATCGTGAGGAGGTCGGGCGAGACCGTGGGCTCGCGCTCGAACACGTCGAGCCCCGCTCCGGCGATGGTGCCCTGCTTGAGCGCGGCCACGAGAGCCGCTTCGTCCACGATATCCCCCCGGGCGTTGTTGATGAGGAATGCCCCGCGCTTCATCAAGCCGAGTCGCCGCGCGTCGATGAGGTGGTGCGTCTCGGGCGTCGCGGGTGAATGGAGCGAGACGAAATCGGCCTCGCGCAGCACGTCATCGACGCTGGCGCGCGGCTCCGCCTCGAGCTCCGCCACGACCGCAGGTGGCGGAGGATAGGGATCGTGGAAGATCACCCGCATGTCGAACCCGTGCCGAGCCCGATGCGCCACGGCCCGTCCAATCCGGCCGAGCCCGATGAGCCCGAGCGTCTTGCCACTGACCCGCGTACCGAGCATATGCGTCGGCCGCCATCCGGTCCACGTCTTGGCGCGGACCTCGCGCTCCCCTTCCCCACCTCGGCGCGCCACCATCAGCATCAGCAGGATCGCGTCGTCCGCCGTGTCTTCGGTGAGCACGTCGGGCGTGTTGGTCACGACCACGCCACGAGCCTTGGCCGCCCCCGTGTCGATGTTGTTGAAGCCCACACCGTAGTTGGCGATGATGCGCACCTTGAGTGGCTCGGTGCCCAGCAGCTGGGCCGTGACCTTATCGGTCACGGTGGGAACGAGCGCATCGGCGGTGCGCAACGCGTCCGCGATCTCCGCGGGCGTGAACGTATGGTCGTCCGCGTTCAGCCGCGCGTCGAAGTCGCGGGCCGCTTGTTCTTCCGCCGGCCTGGGCAGCCGACGCGTGAACACCACCGTCGGGCGCCCGGATCTTCCCGCGCTCACCGCTCGGCCATCACCGGCCGCGCCGGCGGCCGCGCGAGCGCTTGCGCCACCGTGGCTCCGAGCTCGGCGGGACTGGGGGCCACAGTCAGCCCCGCCGACCGCATGATCTCGGCTTTCTCGGCGGCGGTATCGCCGAACGCGGAGATGATCGCGCCGGCGTGCCCCATGCGGCGCCCCTTGGGCGCCGTGAGGCCCGCGACGTACCCGATCACCGGCTTCGTCATCTGCTCCTTCACGAACATCGCGGCGTCGGCCTCCTGCGGACCGCCGATCTCGCCGATCATCACGACCGCTTTGGTCTCGGGATCCTGCTCGAACAGGGCCAGGATGTCGACGAACGAGCTCCCGTTGATCGGGTCGCCGCCGATGCCCACGCTCGTGGTAATGCCGATGCCGAGCGCTTGCATCTGGGCGGCTGCCTCGTAGCCGAGTGTTCCGGAGCGCGTGACGACGCCGACCGGCCCGTGAGTGTAGATGTGGCCGGGCATGATCCCCATCATGGCCCGGCCCGCGCTGATCACGCCGGCGCAGTTCGGTCCGATGAGTGTCGTGCGCCGATCCTTCGCGTAGCGCCAGAGATACCGCTTGACCCGGATCATATCCTGCGCGGGTACGCCGTCCGTGATCGTGACAACGAGGCGGATGCCGGCATCCGCCGCTTCCATGATCGCGTCGGCGCAGAAGGGCGCGGGCACGAGAACGAGACTCGCAACGGCCCCGGTGTGCTCGACGGCCTCTTTGGCCGTGTTGAATACCGGGCGGCCCAGATGCTCGTTGCCCCCCTTTCCCGGCGTCACACCGCCCACGACGTTGGTGCCGTAGGCAATCATCTCTTTGGCGTGGAAGGTGCCCTTGTCGCCCGTGAAGCCCTGGACGATGACGCGCGTCTTCTCGTCGAGGAGGATGCTCACTGGCGGGCGGCCACGACGCGGTTGGCGGCTTCCGAAAGCGTGTTCGCGGTCTGGATTGCGAGGCCGCTTTCCCTGAGGATGCGACGGCCCTCTTCCACATTGGTGCCGGCCAGGCGCACCACCAGTGGCACTGGCACCCGGACTTCCCGGACGGCCTGCACGACCCCCTGCGCCACCCAGTCGCACCGGTTGATCCCGGCGAACACGTTCACGAGAATGGCGCGGACGTTCTTATCGGAGAGCACGAGCCGAAACGCGGCGGCGACCCGATCGGGACTCGCGCCGCCGCCGATGTCGAGGAAGTTCGCGGGCTCGCCGCCGGCATGCTTGATCATGTCCATCGTCGCCATGGCGAGCCCGGCGCCGTTGATGATGCACCCGATGTCACCCTCGAGCGCGACGTAGTTCAAGCCGTGCTCCGCCGCCTCCGCCTCGCGCGGATCCTCCTGGGCGTAGTCGCGCAGCTCGGCGACGTTGGGCCGCCGGAACATCGCGTTGTCGTCGAAGCTCATCTTGACGTCCAGGGCGAGCACCTGGCCGTCCTTGGTGACGACGAGAGGATTGATCTCGACCATGGTGGCGTCGAGCTCCCGGAACGCCTGATAGGCGCCGAGCATCGCAGTGACGGCTTGGCCGACCTGCGGCGGAGCGAGACCCAGCCCGAACCCTAGCTCCCGGGCCTGGAACGCCTGCATCCCAACGGCGGGCTCGACGACCTCCCGCAGGATCGCCGCAGGCTCGCGCTGCGCGATCTCTTCGATCTCCATGCCGCCGTGCGGGTGGGCTACGACCACGATGCGCTCGCGCTTCCGATCGAGCACGAGCCCGATGTAGAGCTCGCGCTCGATCGGGAGCGCCTGCTCGACCAGCAGCCGATGAACCGGAAGACCTTCCGGACCGGTCTGTGCGGTCACGAGTGTCTTGCCGAGGAGCTCCTTGGCGGCCTGGCGGACATCGGCGTCCGTCGAGCAGAGGCGGATGCCGCCCGCCTTGCCGCGGGCGCCCGAATGGATCTGTGCTTTCACGACCCACCGCATGCCGCCGATCTCGCTCGCCCGGTAGACCGCCTGCTCCGCGCTGTAGGCCACGCCGCCCTTCGGGACGGGGACACCGAAGGCGGTGAGCAGCTCCTTGGCCTGGTACTCGTGGATGTCCACGACTACGCTCGAGCCGCGGCAAGCGACGACGACGAGCCCTTCGCGCGGGCCGCGATGGCGGCGGCGATCTGGACGATGTTCTGGGCCATGCGCGCGGAGGCGGCGTCGATCATGCGGCCGTCGAGCTGCGCGGCGCCCCGCCCGGCGCGGGCCGCCTCATCCAGCGCGAGGAGGATGCGCTGGGCGCGATCCACTTCCGCGGCCGGCGGCGTGAACACGTCGTTCGCGAGCGGGATTTGCGACGGGTGAATGGCCCACTTTCCCTCATAGCCGAGCGCGGCGGCTCGCCGAGCGGCGGCAACGTAGCCGTCCGGGTCCTTGAAGTCGCCGTACGGGCCGTCGATCGGGCGCAGGCCGAAGGCGCGGCACGCGGTCACCATGCGTATGAGGGAGGCATGCCACTGGTCGCCGGGGTAATCGGGGTTTAGGCCGCCGATGCTTACGGTGCGGGCGCGGAGACTCGCCGCCAGATCCGCGACGCCGAAGTGCATCGCCTCGAGCCGGCGGCTCGCCTGCGCGATGGTCTCGACGTTTGCCATGCCGAGCGCCGTCTCGATCAGCACGTCGATCGCGATGCGGTGGGGAATGTGCCGGGCGGCTTCGATCTGCGTGAGCAACGCGTCCACCAGATAGACGTCGGCCGGGACGCCAACTTTGGGCACAAGGACGCAGTCGAGCTTGTGGCCGGCGTGCTCCACGACGTCCACGACGTCTCGGTACATGTAGTGCGTGTCGATGCCATTGATGCGAACCGCGACGGTTTTGCCCCGGCTCTTCCAATCGAGATCGAGCAGGCCCGCTACGACGTTCTTGCGGGCCTGCTCCTTATCGGCCGGCGCGACGGCGTCCTCGAGGTCGAGGAAGACATAGTCGGCGTCCGAGTCGAGCGCCTTCTGGAACATCGCGGGCTGCGAGCCGGGGACCGCGAGCTCGCTCCGCTGCAGCCGAGGGTTGGCTGGCTCGTACCGGGTGAGACTCATGCCCGCACGGTCGCGCGGGGCGCCGCCTTCCCGGCCGACTGCGTGGCGTCCGGCGATTGAGGCGCGGCGCTTCGCGCCGGCAGAGGGGCTGCGGTGCCACGATAGTATTCCGCGGCGGCGGCCACCCCGCTGCCGGGGGTGACCTGGATACCGACGTCCCGCATCGCCATTTCCGCCCCGGCGATCGCACCCAACAGCATCAGCTCGTTCAGGTCACCCAGATGGCCGATCCGGAACAGCTTGCCGGCCATACGGGCCAGGCCCGCGCCCAGCGCGAGGTTGTAGCGGCGGTAGGCGACGTCGATCACGTCGGCGCCGTTCGTGCCTTCGGGCGTCAGGATCGCGCTCACCGTGTCCGAATGCCACTTCGGCGCCCGGGCGCACAGCTTCAATCCCCACGCCCGGACGGCCGCGCGCACACCCTCGGCCAGTCGATGGTGCCGGGCGAAGATGTTGTCGAGGCCCTCCTCGAACATGATGGCGAGTGATTCGCGCAGACCGTACAGCATCGGGAGCGACGGCGTGTACGGGAAATAGCCGCCCGCATTCGCCCTGAGCATGTCGCCGAAATCGAAAAAGACCCTGGGGCAGCGCGCGCTCTCGCGGGCCACCAGCGCCTTGGGGCTCGCGCACACGATGCCCAAGCCGGCGGGCAGCATGAGTCCCTTCTGCGAGCCGGTAATCGCGAGGTCGACCTTCCACTCGTCCATCCGGAAATCGATCGAGCCGATCGAGCTGACACCATCCACGTAGAGCAGCGCGGGATGCCGCGCCGCGTCCATAGCCGCCCGCACCGCACCCACGTCGCTCGTGACCCCGGTTGCGGTCTCGTTGTGGACGATCAGGACCCCTTTGATCTCGTGCGCTGTGTCCTGCGACAGGATTTCGCCGATCCGCTCCGCCGGGGCGCCTTCGCCCCACTCCACGTCGAGGATGTCCACGCGCAGGCCATGGCGCTGAGCCAGGTCGATCCAGAGGTGGCTGAACTGACCGTAGCGCGGGGCGATGACGCGGTCACCGGGCGAGAGCGTGTTGACGAGGGCGGCTTCCCAACCGCCCGTCCCGGTCGCGGGGAAGATGAAGGGCTGCCCGGAAGCCGTCTTGAAGACCCGTTTGAGGTCTCGAAATAGCGGCGTGGAGAGCTCGGGAAATGCGGACGAGCGATGATCCTCCATGGCGCGATCCATGGCGCGCAGGATCCGCTCGGGCACGTTGGTCGGGCCGGGAACGAACAGGAAATTGCGGCCGGGCATAGAACACACGTCCTCGAGAGAAGGAAAAACAAAGCGAGAACCGCCGGCTCTCGCTTAAGCTACTCGGGCTAACGTATTCGGCGACCCTGACCCCGCAACCACACGGATGGGTAGGACTCGACCCCCCTAAGTTGAGGGGCGTCAATCGGCTAGCCACATACGTCACAGCCCGCGCAGTCGGCCGGGCGCTCTCCGAAATACGCGAGCAGTGTGCCACGCCGGCAAGCGCGGCTCTCCACGTAGCGCCGTATTTCCGTCGCGTGGTTCCCCCAGTCGAAGTCGGCGCGCCGCCACAGCACCACGCACTCCGCGGCGCGGCCATCGCGGCCCGCCCGACCGGCTTCCTGATAGTAGGACTCGAGCGTGCGCGGGGGGCCCCAGTGCAGCACGCGACGCACATCGGGCTTGTCGATACCCATGCCGAACGCGCTTGTAGCGATGATGACCCGCGCGCGGTCGGCGAGGAACGCGCGCAGCACGCGTCGCCGCGTGCCGGCGCTCAAGCCCGCGTGATAGGGTGCGACGCTGACGCCCATCCGCAACAGCGCGCGGGTGACGACCTCGGTGAGCCGACGCGTGGGTGCGTATACGATGGTCGAGCCTTCGCCCTCTCGCAGCAGCGCGCGAACGCGGGCGAACCGCTCGCGGTCGTCCCGCACGCGCTCCACTCGAAACCGGAGGTTCGGTCGATCGAAGGATGTCACGACCACGTCGGCATGACGTAGGCGCAGGACTCGAAGGATTTCCGCGCGGGTCGCTGGTGTGGCGCTCCCCGTCAAGGCGATCGTGACGGGGTCACCGAGCAGGTAGCGATACCGGTCCAGCCGCCGGTAGACCGGGCGGAATTCATTTCCCCATTCCACGATACAGTGTGCCTCGTCCACCGCGAGCAGGGACACCGTCCGAGCGGCGCGCGTGAGCCGTCGCACGAGACTTTCGAGTCGCTCGGGGGCACAGTAGAGCAGTGTGAGACTTCCGGCGACCGTGGCGTCGAGGATCGCGCGACGTTCTTCCGGTGCGAGCAGGCTGTTCACGAACGCCGCGGCAATCCCCCGACGGCGCAGGGCGCCCACCTGGTCCTGCATCAGCGAGATCAACGGCGAGATGACGAGCGTGAGCCCGCCCGCCATCAGCGCCGGGAGCTGGTAGCAGAGCGACTTCCCGGCGCCCGTGGGGAGCACCGCCAAGACGCTGCGACCGGCGAGGAGCGGTCCCAGCACCTTGAGCTGATGGACTCGAAAAGCGGCGTGCCCGAAGCGCTCACTCAAGAGCGCTCGCGCCCGAAGGAGCCCGCCGGTGAACGGGGACATGCGGGCAAAGAAAACGGGCCCCGCTGGCGGCGCGGGGCCCGAACGTTGCGCGGACGATCGAAACGCCGCGAGCTAGGCGCGGTCCTTCCAGTCTACGGCATAGGTGTTCCCGCACTCATGGCACTTGACGTCTTTGGGCTCTCCCGAGACGTGTTGGCGCTTGTGGCATCCGGGGCACACGAGGTGCGGCTCGTGCACTACGCTCCATCCCTTCGGCCGGTCCTTGCGGATTTCGAGGTTCTCCTTGGGGACGCGCAGCTCGACCTGATGCACCTCGAGCACCACCCACGGCTGCGCGGACTCCTCCACGACGCGATACCACGCGCCGCGCCGCAGGCCTTCCTTCTCCGCCCGGTCTCCACGGCTCCGGGCCCATCCGATGTCGGTCCGACTCATGCGCGGTCACTCCAGTCCACGGGATAGGTTTTGAGGCACTTCGGGCACTCCGACTCTTTCGGTCGGCCAGCCAGGTGCTGGCGCGTGTGGCAGCTCGGGCACACCAGGTACATCTGATGGACGCCGTCGGCCTGGTCGGGACTGAGGCGGACGACACTCCAGGTCCTGGGCTGGCTGCGGCGGACGAGCAGGTGGTCGCGCGTGATGCGGACGTGCACGTCGTTGACGTCCAGGACCAACCACCCCTCCCCCTGGTCCTCGAGGACCTGGTACCACTCGCCGCGCCGTAACCCGCGCTCCTCGGCGAAGTGTCCGCTGCCGCGCGCCCACCCAATCCCGCCCACGAGCGCTACTCCTGTTCCTCGGGGGCTCCGTCGCGGACGAGCACGAGGATCGCCGCTTGAGGGACGACGAGGTATCGTGTTCCGTCGAAGGTGATCTCCACCGCCGCCTTGCGGAAGAACAACGCATAGTCCCCCATGCGGGCCTGCATCGGCAGGTATTTCACATCGGGTCCGCGAATTTTCCACGGTTCGTCGTCCATGCTCGCGGGCTCGGTGGTCGGAGTGCCGGGGCCGGTCGCCACCACGCGGCCTCCCTGCACCTGCCGGGCTTCGACGGCCGTCGGGGGGAGGTAGAGTCCGACGTTCGTCCGCTCTTCGCCCTCCTCGGGAGCGATGAGCACGCGGTCGCCGACGACGATGAGGCGCTTGGGGGAGGAGGGCTCGTCAGGCATCGCCCACCAGTATATCACGTTCCCTCGACGCCAGCCGGGTGGTGGTGCGGGTTTGGTGATGTGGATCACGTGCACGGCTTGACAGCGCCGGACGCCGCTTTATTAATGCGCGCCTGTCGCGCGCACTCGAAGACGGCCGCCCCCCGCTCATTCCCGGGAAGGGACTACAGATATGCAAAACCCGATTGGCACTGTTCAAACCGAGCAGTGGAGCTGGATTCTCCAAACCGTCTGGGGCTGGATCTGGGCTGGCCTCTCCTGGATAATCGTCTGGGAGTCCTTTCTCTTCCGCTTCGTGCTCACCGGCAGCTCGTTCTGGGAGGCGTTCTTCAAATTCCTCTTTTTGTTCTTCCCGACGACGGTGCTTGTGGCGGGTGTGTGGGGCACGATGGTGTCGCTTTATACGATCCCGTTCCGTTCGGGACGCGGCCGCTTCCTCGCAGCGCTGCTCATGTCGTGGTGGGACGTGGCGCGCATGGCGTGGTTCTATTGGTTCGGTCTGGTACGCTTCCTAGTCATCTTCATCGGCTCGGTCTGGGGTCTGCTGCGGCTCGCCATCAGTTTGATCTTGCGAACGCTCAAGAACCTGATCACGTCGCCATTCGCCCTGCTCGATTCGACCTCGCGCCAGCCCGGCGTCCCATGGATCGCGTTCGTGCTGCTCGTGTTCTGGTCGGCGATCGAGGCCACGATCTTCACGTTCACGCTGCGCCCGACCATGGCCGAGCTCCTCGCCGACCTGACCGGGTACGCGGTGAACCCGCTGGCGCTGGTGGTGCTGCTGTGGTTCTTCCTGTTCATCATCATCGGCGGCAGCTTCGCGTGCATCCAGGTGCTGAACGAAGCGATCAAGACCCGCGCGGTGGGGCAGATCGTGTCGATGGTCCTGGTGGAGATCACGGTCGCCCTGTTCGAAGTGCTGTTCCTGTACCGTGAGCTGATCGACGCCATCACGCCCTGGCTGGCCCAGCAGGGATTTCAGCTTGGCATCGGGGGGACGCTGGGGTTGGCGTTCCTCGGCTGGGTGGGCGTGCGCGGCATGACGTGGTTCCTGTTCGGGCGCTTTGGTACGCCCGCGCTCATCTCGGTCCTCGGGCGCAAGGCGATGGAAGGCGTTGGGGGGGGGGCCCCACGTGGCACGGATCCCGCGGACGCAGAGCTCTGGCGCGGGCCCATCCAGGCGCTGAAGGCCGAGCACGAGTGGTTCAAGAAGGAAGCCCAGCACCTGGTGGAGCTGCTCACCCTGCCGGTGCTCCAGCTACTCGCCGCCGGCTTCAACTTCGGCGTGGTCGCGATCCTGGGAAAGCCGCATTTCACGCTGCCGTTCCGGTCCCTCGACCAGGTGCTCGCGAGCACTCCGTTCGTCACCAGCAAGAGCGCGGAGGAGCGCACCGTATGACGCGCCGAATCGCGGCTCTGGCCTGCGGCCTGAGTCTTCTCGCCTGCGCCCCATCCGAGCACGCCCCCCCGCCCCGCTCGACCCTGGTCATTGGCCTCGACATCAGCGGCTCGTTCCGCCACAACCCGGCGTTCAGTGGCGCGATCGAGTTCGCGGCGATTTACATCTACGGCCACTTGAACGGAGTCGGCGGCCTCACGCAGAACACGGCGATTTTCGTCGGGGAATTGGGCGGGGAGCGGCCGGGGCAGGCCAAGGTGTTCCATCCCATTCAGGACCTCACCGGCCTCTCACCCGAGCAAATCGCCGCCAACCTGCGGGCGTGGTTCCCGCAGGAAGACCCGATCACCGATTTCAACGCGTTCTTCCAGCGGGCGGCCACGCACGTGCGGCGGAACAATCTCGCCCTCGCGCCATTGAACGTCGTCCTGTTTTCCGACGGGGAGCCCGACTACGCGGGCGCCGCGCGCATGTCCACCGAAGAGAAATACAGCAAGCTGGACATGAGCCCGCTCGAATACCTGGCGCGCAACGTCACCGTGCGCCTGCTCTACGCCTCCCCACCCATTGCCCAGCTCTGGGAGCGCCGCGTGCCGCGCAAGCGTGTGCGTCTGTGGACACAGGACGCGGACGTCATGCGCGGCTGGCGGCGCCACATGGTGGACGGCGTACCCATGGAGAAGCAGGATTCGCTGTGGTCATGGGTGCAGAACGTCGTCGACGTCCGTGTCGCGCGGGAGAGAGTACTGTAAAGCAGGTTGGGGAGGTTAGGGAGGTTGGGCAGGACTGGGAGGTCGCTTCGCGGACGGGACAACCTCCCCCAACCTCCCCTAACCTCCCAACCCTTCTTCAGCTACAGTACTGGTCAAACGCCGCCGTCAAGTCCGCCGCGATGTCCCGCGCCGCCCGTCCTTCGATATTCTTCCGTTCCAGCATGAACACGAGCGCGCCGTCCTTGAAGAGCGCCATTTGGGGCGACGAAGGTGCGTAGCCCGTGAAGTAGCTCCGCGCGCGGACGGTAGCGTCGGCGTCCTGGCCCGCGAAGACGGTGAACAACCGGTCGGGACGGCGGGCATGCTCGAGCGCGAGCGTCGCGGCCGGCCGCGCGTTGCGCGCCGCGCACCCGCAGACCGAGTTCACGACGACGAGCGTCGCGGCCCGGTTCGCGCCGCCGAGCGCGGCGTCGACGTCCGCCGGGGTGCGGAGCTCCTGGAAGCCGATCCGGGTCAACTCTTCCCGCATCGGCTGAACGAGGCGGGGGTCATAGAGCGGCACGTTGAGACCGGTCATGCAGTCCTCATGCGAAAGCAGTCCTCGCAATATATACTGGCCCGACGGAGGCGAGCCGCACGTGCGAGTACTCATTGTCGAGGATGACGCCGAGCTGGCCGGGCTGCTGCGCGATGGGCTGCGAGGCGAGCGCGTCGATCCGACGCTGGCGGCGACGTGGGCCGAGGGTCTGGAGCGCGCCGGCCTCGCGCGCTTCGATGTGATCGTCCTCGACGTTCGCCTCCCCGGCGGCGACGGGTTCGGGCTGTGCGCCGAGCTGCGCCGCCGTGGCGTGACCACGCCGGTTCTGATGCTGACCGCACTCGACGCAGTGGACGATCGGGTGCGCGGCCTCGAGGGCGGGGCGGATGACTATCTCACGAAGCCGTTCGCGTTTCGGGAGCTGGTCGCCCGGCTCAAGGCGCTGGCCAGGCGGCGGCCGGCGCTCGCACCCGCGGTGTTCCGTACGGCGGACCTCGAGGTCGACCTCGTGGCACGGCAGGTTCGCCGCGCGGGGCGGCCGCTGAGCTTGAGCGCCAAGGAGTTCGCGCTGCTCGAGCTATTCGTCAGCCACCCGGGCCAGGTGCTGGACCGCGCCACGATCACCGCGCACGTGTGGGACGACAATCACGACCCCTTCGCCAACCTGCTGGAGGTGCTCGTGCGGCGTCTGCGGCGCAAGGTCGACGACGGCTTCGAGCCGAAGCTGATCACCACCCTGCGCGGCTCCGGTTACCGGTTCGGCACCTGATATGAGGACCAGGGATCCGCTCACCCGTGTCCGGTGGCGGTTGACCGGCTGGTACGTCGGCATTCTTCTCTCGATCGTTGGGGTCCTGGGGGGCGGCCTCTACCTCGCGATCAGGCAACGCTTCTCTCAACAGCTGGACGCTTCGCTCCGGTCCGCGACCGCCGCGCTGATTCACGCCGCGCGAATCCGCGCGGCCGAGCAGGCTGCGCCGACGGGCGTCGTCGCCGACGCGGTCGACGAGCTGCGCATCCCCGATCGGTCGCTCTACCTGTTCAGTGCGGGTGCGACGCCGGTGCGGCCCGCCGCCGCCCCGACGTGGATCCGGGAGGCCGCCAGCGAAGCGGAGCAGGTCGGCACCGCCGCCCGGGATTTCGAGACGCCCGAGGACCACATCGTGCGGCTGCACGCCGAGCGATTCGTGGGCGCCGACGGCCGCCCGTACGTCGCGGTGGCCGTGGCCGACCGTCTGGAGCTCGAGGACGAATACGCGTCTCTGATCCGCGCGTTCATCGCGGCCGCCCTGATCGCCCTCGTACTCGTGGCCGGTGGCGGCTACGTGCTCGTGCGTCAGGCCACAGCGCCCATCGAGCGCACCATGGAGCGGATGCGGCGTTTCATGGCCGATGCGGCCCACGAGCTCCGTACCCCCGTGACCATCTTGCGCACTCGGGCGGAAGTGGCGGCGGGCCAGGCACGCGATCCGGCTCGCGATGCAGCGACGCTCGGCGCCATCGAGCACGAGGCCGCCCGGATCGGCTCGATCGTGGGCGACCTGCTGACGCTGGCTCGAGCAGATGCGGGCGAGCGACCGGTGGCCCGCGAGGTCCTGTACCTCGACGATGCGGCCGCGGGTGCCGTCGAAGGGATCCAGGCGGTGGCCGGGCAGAAGGGTGTGCGCCTGGAGGTCGGCGCGTTCGAGGAAGCGCGGATCACCGGCGATCCGGCGCTCATCCGCCAGCTGCTCCTGATCGTACTGGACAACGCCGTGAAGTTCACGCCACCGGGCGGTCGTGTAGACGTCGCTGTCTCCGCGCACGACGGCCCCGGAGGCGGTGGCGGGGGGCCCACGCTCGTCGTGAGCGACACAGGGATCGGCATTCCCGCCGATCAGCTGCCGCATGTGTTCGAGCGGTTTTACCGCGGGGATCCCGCCCGGCATGAGGCCGACGGCGCGGGACTCGGCCTCGCGATCGCTCAGTGGATCGCCGAGGCGCACGGCGCGCGCATCGACATCGGGTCGCCCCCGGGCAAGGGGACGCGCGTCACTATTGTTTTTCCCGCCGTCCTGTAAGGTCGCCGTAAGGTTTTCGGGTTACCTTTTCCGGCGCCGTCGGCGCGACACAGCGTTTCAAAGTGACCGCCTCGTCCCGGACCGCCTCAAGAAGGGAGCGTCAGTGATGAAGCTTCTTCGCTTGCTGTCGTGTGGTGCCGTGTGGTTGTGCACCCGGGTCCTTCCCGTCAACGCGCAATCCTATCACGTCGCGCATAGCTACAAGCTCCCGGGCGACGGCGGGTGGGACTACTTGGCGCTCGACACCGTCGGTCATCGCCTCTTCATCTCGCACCAGGACCGTGTCATCGTGGTCGACCCGGAGACGGGGAAACAGCTGGGCGAGATTCTGGGGCTCAACCGCGCGCATGGCATTGCGTTCGCCTACGACGCCGAGCACGGCTTTGCGACCTCGGGGGCGGACAGCACGGTGACGATGTTCGACCTGAAGACGCTGCACATCCGGCGACACACCATGGTCGCTCCGGACGATGACGCGATCTTGTACGACCCGGCCACAAAACGGATCTTCACGTTCAACGGTGACGCGCACTCGGCGACCGCGATCGATGCCGTCTCGGGAAAACGGATTGGGGACATCGACCTCGGTGCGGGGCCTGAGTTCGCTGTTTCGGCAGGGGATGGCAAACTCTACGTGAACCTCGAGGACAAGAGCGCCGTCGCGGAGGTCGACGCGGCCGGCTTGCGCGTGACGCGTCAATGGCCACTCGCGCCGTGCGAGAATCCGAGCGGCTTGGCGATCGACCGAGTTCATCACGTGCTGTTCAGCGGCTGTCGCAACAAAGTCATGGCGATCTCGGATGCGACCTCGGGGGCTCTGGTGACCACCGTCGCGATCGGTCAGGGCGTCGATGCTTGTCGCTTCGATCCGGGCACGCAGCTCGCGTTCGCGTCGAACGGCGACGGGACGCTCACGGTCATCCACGAGGACACGCCGACGAAGTTCGACGTCGTGGCGAACGTCCCCACGAAGCGCGGCGCGCGAACCATGGAGATCGATCTCCAATCGCACCGCGTCTACACCGCCACGGCCGACTTCGGCCCCCTGCCCGCTCCGACGGCCGAGCGCCCGCGACCCCGCCCCAGCATCGTGCCGGGGACGTTCGCGCTGCTCGTGCTCGACCCCTGACGTTGCACGTCCTGGCGCACTGAGGGCCGCCCTGATCGGGCGGCCTTTTTATCGGGGCTGCGGCAGCGTGTAGTGGCGACCCCGGATGGCGATGAGCAGCGTCGGCACGGCGAACAACGTGATGGGTGTGGAGAGCGCCAGGCCGCCGATCACCGCCAGCGCGAGCGGGCGCTGGAGCTCGCTGCCGGCGCCGATGCCCAGCGCGAGCGGCAGAAGACCGAACAGCGTGCAGAGCGTCGTCATGAGGATGGGCCGGAGTCGCACCCGCGCCGCTTCGCGGATCGCGACCTCGAGTGCCACGCCTTCGCCCTGCATGCGGAGTCGCGTGAAGTCGAGGAGGATGATCCCGTTCTTCACGATCAGGCCCACCAGCAGGATCAGTCCCATGAACGAGGAGACGTTCAGGGCCGTGCCGGTGGCCCAGAGCAGCGCCAGCGCCCCGACGAACGACACCGGCGCGACGAGCAAGACGACGAGCGGCTCGACGAAGGATTCGAACTGCACGACCATGACGGCACAGACGCTCATGACCGCGATCGCGAGCACGAGCAGGAGCGCTCGGAAGGCGTCCTGTTGGCTCGCGTACTGACCGCCGAGGACGACTCGCACGCCAACGGGAGGCGGATGAGTTCCGAGCACGCGCCGTACGTCTCCCATCACCCCGCCAAGCGAGCGACCGGCGACGTCGGCGGTCATGGCCACCATCTGCTGCTGGTTCTCCCGCTCGAGCGAGAGCCGAGACTCGGTTGCGTCGAACGTCGCGAGGCTGCCGAGCGGCACGACGCGAGCAGCGCGGGTCCCGAGCAACGGTAGAGCGCGCAGGCGGAGCGGATCGAACCGGACAGAGTCGGGCGCGCGGACCCGGACGCTGATCGGTCGGTCGCCGCTGCGGACCTCGCCAGCCCGGATGCCGAGCAGGGCCCCCGTCACGGCGCTCCCCACGTCCGTCGGGGTCATGCCGATCCGGTCGGTCTCGGCCTGGTCGACCCGCATCATGAGCTCGGCCGAGGGTTCGCTCACGCCGTTGTAGAGGTCTGCGAGACCGGTGACGTGCTCGAGCGCTGGCGCCAGGCGACGCGCGTACGCCTCGAGTGTGTCGAGCTGAGGGCCGAACAGCTTGATCTCGACGGGTCGCGCGGCGCCGGCGAGATCGTTGATCACGTCGGAGAGGATCTGGACGAACTCGATGTGAAGACGCGGGATGGCGGCCGTTACCTTGTCGCGCACGTCGTCCATCACCGCGAAGATGTCGCGGGAGCGCTCGCTGGTGGGTCGCAGGCGCGCGACGATATCGCCCCGGTTCTGCTCGGTCGCGAACAGCCCGAGCTCCGCGCCCGTCCGACGCGACGTACCACTGATCTCCGGCGTGCCGGCGAGGATACGCTCGGCGATCCCCACCTCCCGATTGGTCTCGTTGAGCGCCGTGCCGCCCGGCGTGAAATAATCGAGGACGAACGCTCCCTCGTCCATCTCCGGAAGAAAGCCGGTACCCACCAGAGTCCACAGTCCGAAGCCGACGACCGCGAGCACCGCCGCGGCGATGACGATACGCCGTGGGTGGTGCAAGACAGCGGCCAGGCCCTGCTCGTAGCGCGGGCCGAGCGCGTCGAGGGTACGCTGGGCGCGGGCGAGCGGGCCGGCGGGCACGACGGCGACCTCGTGGACGGTCACGAATTGCTCGGCGAGGAGCGGGATGATCGTCAAGGCGAGGCCGAGGGATACGAGCACGGCGACCGTGAGCGTCGTCGCGAGCGCGGCGAAGAACTGTCCCACCACGCCCTGCAGCAGGCCGAGCGGTAGGAACACCACGACCGTCGTGATCGTGGAGGTCGTGACCGGCCAGATGAGCTCCTGCACCGCCCCTCGAATCGCGTCCGTGCGGTTAGCGGTGAGCGCCAGGTGCCGCGCGATGTTCTCGGTAATCACGACGGCGTCATCGATCACCAACCCGATCGCGATGGCCATGGCGCCGAGCGTCATCAGGTTGAAGGACTGCCTGAGGAGGCCCATGACGAAGACGGTGATGACGAGGGTGAGGGGGATCGAGGTGGCGCTGATGGCCGTAATCCGCACGTGGCGCAGGAACACCAGCAAGACCAGGACCGCGAGTGCCGCGCCGATGAGCATCGCATCTCGAACGGCCCGCACGGCGTCGCGCACCAACGCCGCTTGATCGTACACGGGCTTGAGGTGAACGCCGGGTGGCAGCGTCGGCACGAGCGTCGCGGCGATGTGCGCGACACTGTCCGCGATGGCCACGGAGCTCCCCCCGAGTTGTCGGGTGATATTGAGCAGGGCGGCAGGCTTCCCATCTCCCGCGATGACGCGCACGTGATCTTCCGTGCCGAGGCGGACCGCGGCGAGATCTCGAACCCGGAGCCCGCCGCGGACGACCACGGCACCGATGTCGTCGAGGCTGTGCGCCTCTTGGTCGGTGACGATCAGATACTGCCGGTAGTCCTGGGCCACGCGGCCCACCGCCTGGACGGTGACCGCCTGCCGGATCGCGTCGGCCAGGTCGCCGTACGTCAGGCCTTGAGCCGCCAGGCGCGCAGGATCGGCGATGACTTCGATCTCGCGCACCTCCGCCCCCTGCACGTCGACCCGGCCCACGCCCGGGACGCGGGAGATCAACGGTTTGATGTCGTAGCGGGCAATGTCGTAGAGCGTCGCCGGATCGCCTCCCTCGAGGTTGTACGACAGAATGGGAAAGAGGGATGGCGTGAGCTGCTCGACCTCGACGTCGACCTCCGGTGGGAACTGGCCCTGGACCTGGTTGACGCGCGCGCGTACGAGCTGCAAGGCGTACGCCATATCGGTGCCCGACGCGAACGTGATCTGGATCTCCGCGGCGCCCCGGATCGAATGCGATCGGACGCGGGTCACCCCGGGGACGATGCTGACGGCTTCTTCGAGCGGCCGGGTGATGCTGAACACCACTTGGCGCGCACCGAGGCTCGAGCCCTCCGCGACGACCGCGATGCGAGAGAATTGGAGCTCGGGGTAGATGGCCGAGGGCAGCGCGAGCGCGGCCCATACGCCGGCGGCGCTGAGCACGGACACCACGAGGTAAACGAACCGCCGCTGGCGGGACAGGATGTCGAACAGCTTCACGGCGAAGGCCGGACGATCTTGACACCCTCGTCGACGCCGTAAGCGCCGGTCGTAACGACCGTCTCGCCCGCGGCAAGGCCGTGTGTGATCTCGACGAGGGCTTCGCCGCGCGCCCCCGGCGTGACCGGCCGCGCGTGGGCGATGCCTGCGCTGTCGACGACGAACACCCGGTACCCGTCGCCGGCCGGTACCAGCGCCTCGACCGGGACGGTGACGGCGTGGGGGTGTACGGCTGTCTCGATGCGGCCGAACGCGGATTCGCCGATGCGGAGGGGGCGCGTCGGATGGGCGAGCCGGGCACGTACGAGGACGGCCCGTGACGCCGAATCCACAATCGCTCCGACGGCGGAGAGCGCGCCACGTCCGAGCGGTTCGCCGCCTTGGCCCTCCCGGGACGTCACGCTGACCGAGTCGCCGACATGAATCCCCGCGGCTTCAGACGGCGCCACGTCGAACACGACGTCCAACGCGTGCGGATCGGTCACCGCAACCAGCGGCTGGTTCGCGTCGACCGAGGCGCCGAGCACCGCGTTCATGCGGGTGACGACGCCGGCAAGCGGCGCCCGCAGCGTCGCGAGCTGTTGGGCCCGTCGTGCCAAGACCGCCGCCGCTTCCGCCTGCGCGAGGTCGGCCGCGCTCTGATCGGCATCTTTCTGGGGCAAGATGCCGGCTGCCACCAACCGAACGGCCCGCGCATGCGTGTGTTCCGCGGCGTCGAGCGCTGCCGCCGCGCTCCGCGCCGCGGCATCGAACGGCGCCCGCTCGAACGCCACCAACGAATCTCCTTCGGCGACGAGCTGCCCTGGTGTCACGTAGATCCCCGCCACCCGTGTCGGGGCGGGCGCTGAGAGCTCGGCGAACCGTCCTGGCCGCGCCACGACGGTACCGATCGCCTGCACGACTTGGGGGAACGCGTGGAGAGCCGCGACCGCCGTCGAGACGCCGACCACCGCCTGTGAGTCCGTCGCCGGAGAGCCCGCGGACTCTTCCCCCCCGCCGTGAGAGGCACCGCGGCACGCGCTGGCGAGCAGCAGCGCGGCCAGCACGACCACGGCGCGGGTCACGGCTCGACCGACGCGGTGACGAGGCGGACAGCCGCGACGGCATTATTGGCCGTCGCCATGTCGTCGATGTAGCGGCCCAGGGCTTCCCGCGCGTTCCGCTGGGCTTCGAGGACGTTCGGGAGGGCCACGGCGCCTTCCGCATACGCCCGGAGCGACATCGCGGCGACCCGATCGGCACTGGCGAGCAGCCGCTGGTCGCGCTCGAGCCTCGCCATGGCCGCGCGGTGCTCGCGGTACGCGCCCGCGGCCGCTGCGGCGGCCTCCCGCCGGGTGAGATTCAGCGTAGCCAACGCGCGATCCCGGCCCGCCCGCGCCTGCGCGATATCACCACCGTTCTGATTAAAGAGCGGGAGCGTGATCGACAGGCCGAACGTCGCCAGCAGGCCGCGTTGGCCGCCGGGATCGTTCTGATCGAACCCGGCCTCAAGCGTGGGCGCCGGGAATGCGTTCAAGTGCGCCAGCGTCACGGCACGCTCGCTGGCCCGCATGCTCGCGGCGGCCGCCGAGACAGCGAGTGGCTCGGCCGGCTCGGACGGGAGCGAGTCCACCGGCGGCGTGAGAGAGTCGACGAGTGTGATCGCCTGGTCGTCCGCGCGGAGTCCCATTGCCAGCTGTACTGCCAGCAAAGCGCCGACCGCGGTCAGCGAGTCGTCCGCGGCCGTGTTCTCGAGCTGGCCCGCGTTCACCTCCGCAAGACGCACATCCAGCTCGCTCGCGTCCCCGACTTCGTAGCGGAGCTTGGCCATCGTGAGCACGCTGTCGGCATCGAGTGCGTTGCGCTGGGAGAGCCGGGCGTGAGCCAACGCGGCGAGCGCCCGGGTATAGCCTGTATCGGTATCGAAGCGGATCGCGGCACGCTGGAATGCAAAGCCGTAGCGGGCGGCGTCGTGGCTGGAGACGGCGGCGCCGATACGGGCCGACCGGAGCCATGGGAGGTCGAGCGGAAGCCCGGCGAGCACGTGGTTGTGGGGCACGTCCTGTGACCAGCTCGCGACGACGGACGGATTCGGGTAGAGCCGCGCCGCGTGCACGGCGGCGGCGGTGAGCGCCGTGTCGGCGCGGCCCAGGAATAGGCGCGCGCCGCGCTCGAGTGCCGCGGAGATCGCCTGCGCGCGCGTGACCGGCTGCTGCGCGTGAGCGCACCCCGGGGCGGCGTACAGCGCAGCCGCGACCACGATCGAGGCAACGAATCGTTTCGCGTGAGCCATGACAACGAGGAAAGCTATGGGACCAACCTGTCAGGAACCTGACGCCCCGGGTCGCTCCGCGAAACGAATGAGAAAGGCCACCGCGAGGAACCCGATGGCCATGGCCACGAGCCAGCGGCGCTCGGTCACCATTCCCGCGAGGCCGATCGCGAATCCGGCGCCGCCGACCCAGGCCTTGAGAACGAAGAACCGGCTCATCCGTCCGACCTCAGTAGATCTTGCGAAGCGGGATGGACCGGCCGCGCTCGTCCAGGACCTCCGCGGGTTCCTCGACCAGCGGCTCGGACGCGATGGCACAGCTCGCGTCGCCGCAGTAATGGACGGCGACTCGATAGGTCGTCGCCGTCGATTCCTTCGCGTAGCCCTTGGCTAGCCGGTTCACGATGGCATTGCGCCACGGCTTGCCGTGCCGGCATTGAGCGGGAAACCGGGTCAGCTGATCGCTCATCGAGGCCCTAGTCACCGTAGACGGACGGTGTGTGCTGCATGTCCCCGGCGCGAAACTAGCTCGCCGGCGGCTCGCCGGTCAGATTTCAAAATGAAGCGTGGGTCCACCGCGCCGGATCGAGCGATCTGATCACTTTCTGAGAAACGCCTGCAATGCCGCGCGGAAGTCCGGCGTGGTGCGGCTCACGGCGTTCACGTCCGCTCCCAGGCGGAGTCCCTCTTCGAACGGCAGGCCGTCGAGCTGGTAGAATTGCTGCTTGGTGAACGCCAGCGCCGACGCGCTCGCCCCTGCGAGGGCGCGCAGCACCTCGCCCGCCTGATCGTCGAAGTCCGAGTCCTCGTATACCCGCGAGACGAGTCCCAGCGCCGCTCCCTCCGACGCCTCGAGAATGCGCCCCGTGGCGGCGAGATCGAACGCGACCTTTTCGCCCACCGCGCGCTTCAGGAGGGTCATCACGATCGCGGGGACGAAGCCCCGCTGAACCTCGGGGTAGCCGAATTTCGCCGACTCGGCGGCGAGAACGATATCGCATGCCGTCGCGAGGCCGCAGCCACCGGCGAGTGCGCGACCGCGCACGACCGCGACGATCGGCTTGGGCAGGCGGCGCATGCGAACGAAGATCTCCCCGAAGTGGAGGGCCGCGCGACGATTCTCTTCCACGCTCTTGTCGGCGGAGGCGAGCAGCTCGTTCAGGTCCATGCCGGCGCAAAAGTCGCTTCCCGCGCCGCGCAGGGCGACGACGCGCACCCCGGCATCGAGATCCGCACGCCCCAGGACGTCGAGCAACCCGTCGATCATCGGTGTGTCGATGGCATTCTTCTTGTCGGGGCGATTGAGGGTCGCCGTCAGAATGCCGCCGTCGAGCGACGTCAGCACGCGATCACTCATGGCTTGATCTCGAGGCGGAGCAGCGCGGTCGAGAAGACCTTGCCCTGCGCGTCCGTCTTGAGAGAGATCGTCCCGCCGCCGTCGAGCGCGCCGTGCAGCAGAAAATTCAGCGCGTGGAGGTTGGGGAGCTGGTAACGCTCGACCTTGCCCTTGATCATCCCCTTGAAGTGACGTGCCACGCGGGCGGCGGTGACCTGCTTCACGAGGATCGGATAGTACTCGGGCTTGAGCGCGATCAGCCCGACGTTTGCCGTGTCGCCCTTGTCGCCTGACCGGGCATGCGCCAGTTCGATGAGACGGACGAGGCCGCGCTTCCGCTGCCGCCGTGCCGCCCTGCCGTCTTGCCGTCGCTTCACACGTCCACCATTTCCACGGATGGCTCCACCATGCGCTTGTCGAGCAGCGCGGGCCAGTAGGCGACGATTTCCTCTGGTTTCGGTCGCCCGCCCGCGAACCCGGTGACGCTCGGTGGCCCATTGAGGATGAGGGGGGCGATCTCTCGCGTGAATCGCTCCACCGGAGCCAGGTCCCGCGCGCGGACGCCGATGCGGAGCTGGACTTCGGGGAGATCCTCGAGCGCGGCGCCGGCACGCGCGAGGGGCCCGTGCGTTGCGTCCGCGCCCACGAATTCCGTCAACACCGCTTCGAATTTGAGGCCGAGCCCGGCGAGACGCTCGCGGAGGACGTGATCCGCGGCTTGCGCTTTTTGGTATGCGTCGGGCCAGGAATACACGAGCGTGCCGACCGCCTTGTAGCCGTAGAAATACGCGACCGAGACCTTGAGCTTGTCCGTGGCGGGGCGGCCCTTGATCCCGGAGAATCGGACCCGGTCCTTCCCCGCCTGGGCAAGGCGAATCGTGGTGAAATCCGCGATGCAGTCGGGCGTGATGTATTCCGCCGGGTTGCCCATCTCGTACACCAGCTGCTCCGTCACGCCGGCGACGTCGATCCGCCCGCCGGTGCGCGCGTGCTTCGTGATCTCAAAGGTCCCGTCCGGCGCCGCCTCGACAATCGGGTAGCCGACGTTGGCCAGGTCGGGAATCCGTTGCCAATCCTTGAGGCAGTTCCCACCGCTGCACTGCGCGCCACATTCGATCGTGTGCCCGGCCACGGTGCCGGCCGCGAGCAGGTCCCACGCGTCGGGCCGCCAGTCGAAGGCGTGAATCATCGGGGCCAGGGTGAGTCCGGTATCGGTCACCCGGCCGGTCACGACGATGTCCGCGCCGCGCCGTAACGCCTCGACCACCGGCCACGCGCCCAGATAAGCATTGGCCGAAAGAACCCGATCCCGTATGTCCCTCAAGGGACGGCCGGTGTCGAGATTGCGCAGTTGGTGCCCGCGGGCGAGCAGTCCGTCCAACCGTGACAGGAGATCATCGCCCGTGACCACGCCGATCCGAAGCTTGCCGCCGAGCCCCAGACGGTGAGCGACGGCGCCCACCGCCTGCGCGCACGCCTTCGGATTCACGCCGCCGGCATTCGACGTGACCTTGATGTGCCGCTCGGCGAGGATGGGGAGGAGCCGCTCCATCAACGGAACGAAGTCCTTGGCATAGCCGAGCGACGAGTCCCGGGATTTCTGTTTCTGCAGGATCGACATCGTGACTTCGGCCAGGTAGTCCATCATCAGATAATCGACCGGCCCGCCCGTCACCTGGCGGTAGGGAGCCTCGAGCCAGTCGCCCCAGAACCCCTGCCCGCCCGCGATCCGTATCGTCTGTTTGCCGCGCGGCCGGGGGGAGGAGGAGGAGGAGGGGGAGGGTGGGGTCACCTGGGCAATGCCACGCGGCGGACCGCGTCGGGCACCGCACCGCCGGTGCTGTGCAGGCGCAGCTCGACGAGCGGGGCGAAGCCCGCCGGCAACGCGACGTCGTCCGGGGCTTTCCCGAGTGCCACGCTGCTCCGGCCGCCCGTCACCACGCGGAAGTCCGTTCCGTCTCCCAGCGGGCGGGGATCGGCGAGCAGGAACCGCACCATCACGTCCGCCGGCCAGGGGCGGGCTCCGTTCTCGCGCGCGAACGCGGGGAACAGCTCGATGGTGATTGGATGCCCGCGCAGCGACGGCGGTACGGCGAACGAATGGCGGCCGACGGCGTAGTTCAGCGCGCCCTGGCCCACCTGTTGGCCCGTGGAGTCGTAATCGGTGACGCCGAAGTCCGTGAAGTCGTCCCACCGCTCGCGGGGCATCGTGACGTCGACGACGGCGCGAGCGGCCCAATCGGGAACGCGAACGGTCACACTCTCCGCGGGGGCGCCGCGTCCGGCCACGCTCACTGTTCGCTCGGCGCCCAACAGCTGCTGCAGCGCTCTTCCGGAAATGGATTCACCACCGGGATTGGCCGCCTCGACGTGTCCGGCCGTCTCGGTGAGCGCGAGAGGCGAGAGCGCCGCCCGCACGTTGACAGTGGCCCCCGCGAGGGGCGGGCCGAACACATCCAGCTCGTAAACGCCCGGCATCTGGTCCTCGGCGCGAACGACGAACCGCGCGGTGCCGGGATCGGTTCGCCCAAGCGGGAGCTCTTCCCCGTCGCGGAACGGCTGGCCATCCGGCTCGTACAGCCTGGCGGTGGCCGTCTGCTGTATTGAATCCGGCAGCGTGACGCTCGCTTCGAGCGTCCCGCCGTCCTGCGGCGCGCGGAGGAAGTACCGCTGTACCCGCGCTCGCCCGATCGCGCGTCGCTCATCGAACAGCGGCTTGGTCCCGATGTCGAACGGGACGATCACCGTGTTCGCGAGAACGAAGAGGGGGCCTGCGAGCGTATCGCTCGCGTTGCGTACGCTCACGACGCCGATGTGCGCCCCGGGCGCGGTCAACCCCCCGGGCGCGTAGGTCACCGGGATGTCTGTTTCGCGCGGGCCCGCCTGTACGGTCGATGGGACGGAGAGCCAGGGCGCGTCGCTCGTCAGGAGAAATTGCGCAGCGCGGAGGCCGGCTACGTGGCGCACGCGGAACACCTGCAACGTATCCTCGGGTCCCGCGAGGCCGTTCCGCCGGAACGCCGCGGACGTGCCTTCCCCTTGGGTGCGGATGACGTATGCCGAGCCCTGATGCCCGGCGAGCAGCCAGCCGTACGCCGCCTCGAGCCGCGGCAGGCCGGCGCCGTCGTCGATCGCGGACTCGCCGCCGAAGGGCACGGCGGAAGCACGCAGCGCTTGCACGAGGTCGGCAGCGCTCACGCGCCGTCCCATTTGCTGCATGGCGGAGACGAGACACGCCGCGAGGCCAGCCGCGTGTGGTGCAGCCATGCTCGTGCCCCCCTTCACTTCGTTTTCAGTGTCCCAACGGGGTACGGACGAGAATGCCACGCCGGGAGCCACGAGGTCCGGCTTGGCGAGCTCTCCGCCCCGCGAGCTCCACCACCCCATCACGTCGGGGGCCGGCGGCATGCCGGCCTGAGGCGGGCGCGCGAAGGCGCCGGGGTACGACGCGCCGACCGACACGGCCAGATCGGCGGAGCCGGGAAACCCCATCGTGGACAAGCCCGGGCCGTCGTTGCCGGCACTGATCGTGAACAGGATATCGGGATGCGCGGTGAGGAACGCGTTGACGATCGAGTCGATCACCGCCAGGCCCTCGAATTCGTTCCCCACACCGAAGCTCATGTTCATCACCAGCGGCATGTTGCGCTGCGCCGCGTAGCGCGCCGCATACTGCATGGCGCGCTCCATGCTGCCGGTCACGGAGATGCCGCCCCTCGCGGCGTTCGCGATCTTCAGGCCGAGGAGCTGAGCGCCGGGAGCGACGCCGTCGAAGCCCGCTTGGTTGAAGAGGTTGTGACCCGCGGCGATCCCCGCCACGTGCGTCCCGTGCCCGCCGTTGTCGAAGAAGTAGTCGAGGGTCGGAACGCCGTTCGTCTCGGCGAAGTTGGCGGCGAGGGTGATCGGCTGCGTCCCGAGGGCGATGGTCTCACGGCCTTCGCGGTAATCGTGCAGCGGCATCTCGTCCTCGAACGAGCCGTTCAGATTCGAGTCGATGAAGGCGACCCAACCGTCCGTCGCCTTCACCACGATCACGGGGAAGGCATCCGTGTTGTTCCCGTCGCCGTTCAGGTCCGCCGCCGGCATCTTGCCGAGCGGTAGCTCGCGCAGCACACCGGCGTACCAGGTGCCGGCGCTCGTGAGGCGACCGATCCGGCCGGCACCGGCGAGCTTCCGTCCGCCGACGGAGACGGTCCCGTCTCCTGCGGGCACGACCGGCGTGAGCGCGACGGCGCCTTCGGCCGAGAAATCGCGCAGCTCGACGATCTTGGGGGCGCCCGTGCTGGTCGTGATCAGGCCGTTCACGCCCGGGTCGATGCCGGTGTCGAGGATGGCGATCAGCACCCCGCGGCCGTCGTACGTCGGGTGCCGGATCCGGAATTGGTCGACTCCCGTGCTGTGCAGGGGCATGAGCCCCGCCATGAGGGCGACCGCCGGCGGGAGTGCCGGCTCCTTCCCCTGCCGGGCGGGCGTGGCCGCTGTGGCGCTCGCGTCGGCCGGGGCCGATGGCGCGCCGGGCGCCGGCGCGGGGTTGGGACTCGGCGTGGTGGCGGGTCGGGCGGACGCGCCGCCGCATGCCGCGAGCACGATCGCCAGAGGGACGAGACAACCGGTCTTCATGATGAGCTCGGGAGGACAAAGGCCCCGACGTGGGGGCCGGTGAATTCCGTGCTGGCCTCGAGCAGAAACGCGAGGACGTCCCGCGTCTCCTCGGGCAGCAGAATTGCATCGACGAAACCGCGGGCGCCGGCAAACCGGGCGTCGAGCTGATGGTCGTAGTCGGCGCGCATCGCCTCGACCGCGGACGTGTTCTCCGGCTTGGCAGCGTCGTTGCCGAACACGGCCTGTACAGCCGATTCGCCTTCCATCACGCCCATGCGCCCCGTGGGCCACGACACGATGAAATCGGGATCGAACCCCTGCCCTGCCATGGCGTAATAACCGGCCCCCGAAGCATGGTTGACCGTGAGCACCAGTTTGGGAACGGTCGCGGTCGCCATCGCTTCGACGAAGCGGGCACCAGCCCGGATGATCCCCGAGTGCTCGGCTTCGGTGCCGACCATGAACCCGGAGACGTCCTGGACGAACAGGATCGGGATCCGCTCGCGATCGGCATTTTCGATGAAATAGGCGACCTTCTCGGCGCTCTCCGTGTAAATGATCCCGCCGATCCGGGGGGGCAGGCCCTTCTTGCCCTTGATCACCCCACGGGAGTTGGCGATGACCGCGACCGGCCGGCCCTCGATGGCGCCGTGCCCGCAAATCATCTCTGGCGCCACGTCAGGTTGGAACTCGTCGAGCTTCCCGCCGTCGAGCACGCACTCGAGCACCGCGCGCATGTCGTAGCTCATGCGATGGTCCGAGGGTAGGAGGTCGTAGAGCTCCTTGGGATTGCGTTTCGGCTTTCCATTCGCCGTGGGGGGCCGGGGGGAGCGAGGCAGCCGCGCGACGTACTCGCGGATGCGCGCGAGGCATTCCGTGTCGTCCTTGGCGCGATAGTGCGCCACGGCGCTCACCGTTGTGTGCGTGCCGGCGCCCCCGAGGGATTCGGCGTCGACCACTTGCCCGGTCGCGCCCTTCACGAGATTCGGGCCTCCCAGGCCCATGAACGACGTGCCTTCGACCATGAAGATGACATCGGACAGGGCGGGCAGATACGCTCCGCCCGCGATGCAGGGCCCCATCACGGCGGCGATCTGCGGCACGCGGAGATAATGACGCATGATGGAGTTGTAGTAGAAGATCCGCGCCGCGCCGTATTGTCCGGGGAACACGCCTCCCTGGTAAGGGAGGTTCACGCCTGCGGAATCAACGAGGTAGATGATCGGAATCCGTTGGCGCATCGCGATCTCCTGGGCACGGAGCATCTTCTTGATCGTCTCCGGCCACCACGACCCTGCCTTCACGGTCGCGTCGTTCGCCACGACCACCACTGGCCGTCCCGCGATGCGTCCGACGCCCGTCACAACGCCCGCCGCCGGCGCCTGACCGTCGTACTGGTCCGAGGCCACGAGCAATCCGATCTCGAGCCATTCGGCATCCCGGTCCAGGAGTGCGGTGACCCGCTCGCGAGCGGTGAGTTTTCCCTGTTCGTGCTGGCGGCGCACCTTATCGGGCCCGCCCCCTTGCTCGAGGCGGGTGCGAAGCTCGCGATACTCGTCGGTCAGCGTCTTGAGGCGACTCATCGGGATGGCTTACGCCGACACATGCTCGGCCGCCCACTCTTCGATGTACTTGATGAGCTCCGCGGTGGGCGTGCCGGGGCCGAACAGCCGGCCGATTCCCTGCTTGGTCAGCGCTTCGACATCTTCCGGCGGGATGATGCCGCCGCCCGTCACCAGGACGTCCTCCCGCCCCGCCTCGACCAAGAGCTGCTTGACGCGCGGGAAGAGCGTGAGATGGGCGCCGGACAGGATCGACAGACCCACGACGTCCACGTCTTCCTGCATCGCCGCCTGAGCGATCATCTCGGGCGTCTGATGCAAGCCGGTGTAGATGACCTCCATCCCCGCGTCGCGCAGCGCGGCGGCCACGACCTTAGCGCCGCGGTCGTGACCATCCAGGCCGGGCTTCGCCACGAGCACCCGGATGGGACGCTTCGGGCCCGCCATCAGCGACGGAACCGGAGCAGGCCGGCGAGTCCGTCCACCACGCGGCGGGCCCGCTCGTCGTACACTACGTCGACCTGAGCGCGCTGGGCGAGCGCCTCCTCGACGGCGTCGTCGATGCGACTATCATCGTCCTGCCCGTCGGCCAGCAGCGTCCGGACCTGGCCTCGTTGCAGCGCCTTGAGGGTGGGCTCCATACCATTCACCGCCCAGCCGGTCCCCACCCCCTCGCGCGCCGCGTCGGCGTGCGCGCGCTCCCAGGCCCGCTCTCGCTCTTCTCGTAGCGCCAGCGCCGCATCGCGCACCTCAGCGGCCGTGACCCGTTTCGGATTCAGGCGCACCACGCCGAGCACGAGATCGTGCAGGTAGGTGTGCAGGTGAGGTAATAGCGCACCGGCGTCGACGCCGACGCCCGCCAGCACGAGTCCGGCGAGCGAACGCTGCGTGTGAATGTGAAAGACCTGCTGCGCGACCTGCGCGTAATGGCGGTGCTTCTCTTCCCGGATGCGCATGTGGTAATTGTGCTCGCCGAACCCGCCCGCCAGCACGGTCCCCTTTTTCGCCTGGCGCTCGCCGTGAAACTTACCGGGCCGGGTGGCCCATGCGGTCAAGCTCGGGAGCTCGGCGACGGCGTAGGCCGTGACCTCGAAGAAACGCGCCCCCGTGCGATCGCAGACGACGACGAGGATGGTCCCGACCTCCTCCTCGAGGGCCACGAGCTCCCGGATGAGTGGCACCGGCGCGACCGCGAGGCGCGACCGATGCACGTGGGGCAGCGGAAGCACGTCGAACAGATCGAGCCGCTGACAGGCGAATAGCGCGATTCCCCGGGCTGGAGGCAGCCGGCTCGGCTCCTCGAAGTAGCGCAGCACCCGGTCCAGGTCGGCGGCCACGGCGTCGCGCACGGCGCGCTCCAGGGCCTCCCGCTCCAGCGTGGCGGCCGCCTGGCGCACGCGATTCTTCATCTTGATGAGATACTTGCCGCGCGTTTTGTCCCGCGGCTCGAGCTTCAGGTAGCATGACACCACCTGATAGTCGCCGGGCTGGACGCGCGACAGCCGATCCACCGCGGCGCGCACGGCGTTGTCCCGGCCGGGAATCGGGAGGGCGGTCACGGGCTAAAAGAACACCGGCTCGCGATATGCGCCGTAGACGCTCTCGAGCGCGTGCCGGATTTCGTACAACGTGCAATAGGCGCGCGCGCAATCCAGCATCGGGCCCAGCACGTTGCGATCGGCCTGCGCGGTGCGGCGCAGCGCTTCCAGACGCTCGGCGACCAACCCCCCATTTCGCTCCGCGCGCAGGCGTGCGAGCTTGCGCCGCTGACTTTCTTCGGCATCGCCCGAGACCTTGAGAATCTCGACCGGGTGATCGTCCTCGCTCAGGAAGTCGTTGACCCCGACCAGCACCCGCTGTCCCGTCTCGACTTCTCGTTGGAACGCTTCCGCCGAGCGGGCGATTTGCCGCTGGAACCAGCCCCCCTCGATGCCCCGGACCACGCCGCCGACCGATTGGATCTCCGCGAACAGGGCTTCGGCTTCCCGCTCGAGCTCATCGGTGAGCGACTCGACGTAATAGGAGCCGCCGAGCGGATCGATCACGTCGGCCACGCCGGTCTCGTGCGCAATGATCTGTTGCGTGCGCAGGGCGAGCCGCACGGCCTCCTCGGTGGGGAGCGCGAGCGTCTCGTCGAGCGAGTTCGTATGCAACGACTGTGTGCCCCCGAGCACCGCCGCGAGCGCCTGATAAGCCACTCGCACCACGTTGTTCATCGGCTGCTGGGCCGTGAGCGTGACCCCCGCCGTCTGCGAGTGGAACCGCATCATGCAGGAGCGGGGATTCGCGTGATAGCGCTCCTTCATGTGCCGCGCCCAGATCCGGCGCGCCGCCCGGAGCTTGGCGATCTCCTCGAAGAAATCGTTATGAATATCCCAGAAGAACGACAGGCGCGGCGCGAAGGCGTCCACGTCCAAGCCGCGCGCCAGGCCCCGCTCCACGTACGTGAGGCCGTTGGCGAGCGTGAACGCCAGCTCCTGGGCGGCGGTGGCTCCCGCCTCACGAATGTGATAGCCCGAGATCGAAATCGTATTCCACAGCGGGGCGTGCTCGGCGCACCACTCGAACATGTCTACGATGATCTTGAGCGCGGGCTCGACCGGATACACCCAGGCATGCTGGGCCATGTACTCCTTGAGGATGTCGTTCTGCACCGTGCCGCGGAGCTTGTCGGCCGACACGCCTTGCTTCTCGGCGGCGGCGACGTAGAAGCAGAACAGCATCGCCGCCGGACCGTTGATCGTCATCGACGTCGAGACCCGATCGAGCGGGATGCCGCGAAACAGATCCTCCATATCGGCGAGTGAGGAGATCGCGACGCCGCACTTCCCCACCTCGCCTTCGGCGCGGGGATGATCGGAGTCGTAGCCCATGAGCGTCGGGAAGTCGAATGCGACCGACAGACCCGTTTGTCCGTGCTCGAGCAGGAACTTGTAGCGCTGGTTCGTGTCTTCGGCGCTCCCGAAGCCGGCGAACTGGCGCATGGTCCAGAGCCTGCCACGGTACATGGTCGGGTGGATCCCACGCGTGAACGGATGCTCACCCGGCCCGCCCAACGCGCGACGCGCGTCGAAGCCGTCCCGCACGAGGTCGTCCGCCGTGTAGACGGACTTCCGCTCGTCTCCGCTCATCGGGCCACCCCCGTCTTCACCTGATCCAGGATTTCCGCCGCGACGTCGTAAGGACTGCGCCGGCCATCTGCCACCTCGTCGAGGCGCTGGCGCAATAGCTCCTCGGCGTGCGTCGCTTCGACGAGCCAGCGCTGCACACCACGCTCCAAAACGGCCCGCGTTCGCGCCGCGAGCCGTCGCCGGCGCCGCTCGACGAGCTGGCCGCTCGCTTCAAGATAGGCGTGGTGACGATCGAGGGCAGCCGCGAGCTCGTCGACGCCTTGACCCGTCGACGCGACCGTGCCCAACACGGGCGGCTCCCATGGCTCGGACGGTCGGACGGCCGGACCCTCGGACTGTAAACGCTTTCGGTCCGACTGTCCGACTGTCCGACTGTCCGACCTGTGGTGCGGAGCGACGTGCCGGAACGCATTGCCCCTCCGGATGCCGAGCATCACTTCGACTTCCTGGCGTAGCTTGTCCGCTCCGAGGCGATCGCTCTTGTTCACCACGTACAGGTCGGCGATCTCCATCACGCCGGCCTTGAGCGTCTGAATCCCGTCGCCCGATTCGGGGACCAGGACCAGCACCGTGGTCTCGGCCGTCCGCGCGATGTCGAGCTCCGTCTGCCCCACGCCTACCGTTTCCACGATGATCCGTTGGAAGCCGAACGCCTCCAGCAGGTCGGCGACCTCCTCCGTCGTTGTCGCGAGTCCTCCGTGGGCCCCCCGCGTGGCCATCGATCGAATGAATACGTGCGGGTCGAGGCTCACGGACTCCATGCGAATCCGGTCGCCCAGAAGGGCGCCTCCGGTAAACGGGCTGGTGGGGTCCACGGCGACGACGCCGACCGAAAGCTCCTGTGCCCGGAAGCGCTGGATGAGGGCTTCCGTGAGCGTGCTCTTCCCCGCCCCCGGCGGTCCCGTGATGCCGATCCGCCTCGCCCCGCCGCGGCCGAGGAGCCCGTGGGCGTGCGACATCACGCGCTCGAACCCGTCCCGCTGGTTCTCGACGAGGGTGATGGCACGCGCCAATGCGGCCGGCTCGCGTTTGCCGAGCCCTTCGAGGATGCGCTCCACGCTCATGCAAGGTAACCGTGCGATGGGTGGGACTTCATGGGCGCTCTTCGACGCGTTCCAGGGGTACCGTCCGGACCGGCCCGGGACGCACGGCGATGCGCTCGACCCGCGTCGCCGTCGCGGCGAGGATGTCGAATTCGAGCCCGTGGAGCGCGAACCGCTCCCCCGGCCGCGGAATGCGGCCCAGCGTGTGCACCAACAGGCCGCCGACCGTCTGGACCCCGGGGACGTTGAGGGTCACGCCAAGGGTCTCTTCGAGCCGGCTGGCGGGCGCGCTGCCCTCGAGCTCCACGATGCGGGCCGGCGCCTCGGCGGCCGCCGACGGTTCTGCCGGCTCGAAGATCTCGGACACGAGATCTCGCAGGAGATCCTCGAAGGTCACGAGGCCGGCCGTTCCTCCGAACTCGTCGAGGACGACTGCGAGGTGGCTGCGGCCGCGTTGCATCTCGAGCATCAAGTCGGCTGCCCGGGTCGTCCCCGGCACGACGAGCGCAGGGTGCACGGGGATCGGTGCATCCGGCGACAAGCGCAGCAGGTCGAACGCGTGGGCGACCCCGACCACCTCGTCGAGGGACCCCCGATACACGGGATATCGGCTGTAGCCCGATTGCAGGGCCACGTGCGCGGCTTCCGCGGCGAGCAACCCCTCGGGGATCGCGACGATCGAGGTGCGCGGAGTCATCAGCTCGCGCACGGGGCGGTCCGCGAACGCCAGCACACCCGACACGACCGCCATTTCATCGGCCGACGCCAAGGCTTGGGTGTCCGCGCTCGTCAACACGGCCGCGAGCGTCGTGCGCCGCGACGGGTCGCGCCAGGGCACGAAGGGCGCGAACAGCTTGCCGAGCGTCTCGAGCCGGGGCGCGGCATGGGCCACGATCGGCTCGGCCCACCGCCGGCCCACCACCCGGGGCACCAGGTACGCCGCGCTCACGAGCAGGGGCACGCCGAGGGCGACGGTAAACACCCCGAGCACCGTGGGCGTCGTCCGAGCGAGCAGCGCCGGGATCACGGCGGCCGCACAGAGTGTCCCGACGGTCGTGAGCGCGTTCGCCGTGGCGAGCACCCGGCCGGGATTCTCGAGCACGCCCGCGGCTCCACCGGATCCGCGAAGCTTGTACGACACCCAGCGCGTCAGCTCGAGCTGGCTGACGGCCGCCGCTGCCACGCCGACCGCCGCGGATGTCACGGCGAGGGCCAGGGCGCCGATGAGCAAGATGAGCGGCAGCATCATGACTGCCTCTGCACCAGCACGCGCATCACGCGCCGACGGTCCACTCGCTCCACGACTACTCGATAGCCGTCGAGGGTCAGCTCATCGCCCGCTCGCGGCACGCGGCCGAGCACGGAATAGACCAGTCCTCCCACCGTCGAGACTTCGGGGTGCTCGAAGCTCCGCCCCAGGGCGTGCGAGAGATCGTCCAGCGTTACCCGGCCGTCCACCCAGTACCGGTCGCCGTCCTGCCGGATCGACGGGGCCTCCCCCACGTCGTGCTCGTCCTTGATGTCGCCGACGATCTCTTCGAGGATGTCCTCGAGCGTGAGGAGGCCGGCCGTGCCGCCGAATTCGTCGACCACGATCGCGAGATGCGCGGGCCCGCGCTGGAAATCGTGCAGCTGGCTGTCGAGCGTCTTGCCTTCCGGCACGTACGAGGCGGGCCGCACCACGGCCTGCCAGCGGGGACCGCCCGTGCCGCTCGGATCGGTGAGACCCATCGCGAGGGGTACGAGGTCCTTCGCGAACACGATCCCGACGATGTTATCCGGGGTGCCGTCGTAGACGGGCAGGCGCGTATGCTCGCTCTGGTGGAACGCCTCGAGCACATCGTCGAGCGGGGCGGCCACATCCACGGCGATCATGTCCAGTCGGGGCGTCATGACCTCGTCGGTCCGCGTATCGGCCAGCGTGAAGACGCCGAGCAGCATGTCGCGCTGCGCCACGCCTAAATCCGGCTCGAGCGGGCGACGCGTCGAGACGAGGCCGTGCAGCCCGCGGTCCACCCAGCCCAGCAGCCAGAACAGCGGCCCGAAGGGCGCGAGCGTACGACGGGCCAGCGTCAGCGCCAGAGCCGCGACTTCGGGCGCGACGCGGGCCAGGCTCCGCGGCAGCGCGTCACCCACGACGAAGAGAAAGCCGACCGCGACGGCCCACCCGCCGAGCGCTTCCCCCCAGGGGCGGCGCCACCAGTCCAGGGCTTCCGCCGCAGCCACGGCGCCGAGGACGAGCAACGCCAGGCGCGCGACGTACAGGCCGCGGTGCAACGGCACGCGACCTCCGCCGGTGGTCGGCGCGTCGCCCATGGTGTGAAGCGCTTCACCGACGGCCGCCTCCTCGCCCAACGCCAGAAGGCCGGCCCAGAGCGCGGCCACCCCCGCGACGAGGGCGGCACCCAGCGTGAGCGCGGCGCCGGTGAACGTCATAGCGCCCGCCGGACCAGACGATGGACATACCGCTCTTGCCGGCGCCACATCGCCGACCGCGTCCGGGTCGACCCCTCGGGGTGGTCGTAGCCGAGCACGTGCAGCGTGCCATGCACGACCAGCCGGAGTAGTTCCTCGTCCATCCCGCGGTGCTCCCTCTTCCCTCGGCCCCGCCCCCCGTTCACCCATTGGTTCGCCGCCGCCGGACAGACGTACACGTCCCCGAGCAGCGTGCCATCGGGTTGCGGCAGCGCGAACGCGATGACGTCGGTCAGGCCGCGGCGACCCGTGGTGCGCCGGTTCAGGCGCCGCATCGCCGCGGCATCGAGCAGGGTCAGCTCGACCCGCGCGGTCCCTCCGGCGCCTTCCCAGGCGAGTACCCGGTCCGTCGCGCGCCGGAGCCGGGCCGGCGGCTCATGCCTTGGCCGCGGGCTGCCAGGTCGCCGTGATGCCACCGCTGGACTCCGGGTAGTCGATGCGATTGTGGTACATGCCGCTGATGATGCGCACGAACTCCTGTTTGGCCTGGTCGATCTGCCGCAGCGTCATCGGCGCTTCATCGAGCTGGCCTGCGTTCAGCTTGTTGCGCACGATGTGATTGATGACTTCTTCGATCTTCTTCGGCGTCAGATCCTCGAGCACGCGCAGGGCCGCCTCGACGGAATCGGCGAGCATCGTGATCGCCGTTTCCGCCGAATGCGGCTTGGGGCCCGGATAGGCGTAATCCCCCGGCTGGGGCGAGCCGCCGTCGCCGCTCTTCTTCGCGCGGTCGAGGAAGTACGTGATTTCCGTCGTGCCGTGATGCTCCGGAATAAACGCCGCGACAGCGTCCGGCAGGCGCGCTTCGCGTGCCAGCACGAGCCCATCGGTCACGTGCGCCTTGATGATCTGCGCCGACTGGAAGGCCTTGAGGCGATCGTGCGGGTTGTTTCCGCGCGTCTGGTTTTCGACGAAATATTGCGGGTTGTTGATCTTCCCGATGTCGTGGTAGTAGCAGCCCACCCGGCCCAGCAAGCCGTCGGCGCCCACCCGGTTGCAAGCGGCCTCCACGAGGTTCGCCATGGCCACCGAGTGCGCGTACGTGCCCGGGGCCTCGAGCGAGAGTCGCCGCAGCAAGGGCCGGCTCGGATCCGACAGCTCGAGCAGCGTCAGGTCCGTCGTGATTCCAGTGATCGATTCCGCGACCGGCAGCAGGAAGAACGTCAGGCCGGCCGACACGAGCCCGTTCGCGGCGCCCCATACGCCGCGCAGCGCGATCTCGAGGACCGTCCAGCTGCCGGCGAGGCCGAGCGCGAAGGCGCCGGCAAGATACCCGAGGGCGATGATTAATACCGGAACGTAGAAGTTGCTGCGACTCCGCATGGTTCGGACGGACAGGGCGGCAGTCACGCCACCGACCACGCACAGGAACAGCGCGGGGATGTCGTGGAACACCGGCTGCTGGCCGATCACGATGGACACGATCATGGCGCCGATCATCGACACGCGCCCGTTGAAGAGGACGCTGAGCATCATCGCCATGAACGGAAGGATCGCGATCTCGGGGTGCCCCGGAACGAAATGGGCCATGACGGCCGCTTCGACCAACACGAGTCCGAAGAGCCCGCCGATGAGCGCCACCTGCCGGCGTTCGTGATACGTCTCCCGCCGGTAGAAGATCATCAGCACCCAAAAGATCCCGAGGATCAAGGAGTCGCGCAGCACCGGACCGAGCAAGCCGCCCAGGGAGCGGCTGGTCGCCGCGCCTCGTCGCACCAGGTCCGCGTGGAGGGCAGCGAGCTTTTCGTGCGCCTCATTCGTCACGACCTCGCGGGCGCCGACGATCCGGTCGCCCGCGCGCACGATGTACTTGCTGGGGTCGACGCTGCGGCGCAGCTCGTCACGCCGGCGCTCGGTCTCGAGCGTGTTGGGCACGAGGGTGGGCCGGAAAAAGTGTCCGGACAGGCGCACGTAGAGCTGGTCACCGACGCTCGACCCCTTGTCCGGGTGCACCGCTCGCGCGCGCGCGAGATACTGGGCGTACGACAGCACCTGATCGCGGGCCACCGATTGCTCGCCCGAGCGTCGGCGGACGATCAGATCCGAGGACTGCTCCACCTGCAGGATGCCCGGGCCCGTGACGCCCAGGACGAGCGTGCGGTCGAAGAGCTCGGTCAGCGACTTTTGGAGGGCGTGCCGCTTGCCGCCCTTGGTGAGGTACCCGGCCTCGGGCGCGCTCAGCGCGAACCCCTGCACCTTGGCTGCCTGTGAGATGGCCGCGGCGCCGCCCTGATCGGCCGCCGTCTCGATGCTCGAGAAAAACGCCAGCATGGCGGTCCGTGCGCTGTCCAGCGCGCGGTCCTGAAACTGATAGATCGGCTTGACAGTGCCCGCGAGCTCCTCCGCCTCCCGCGCGAGCTCCTGGTCCGATTTGTTGACGGGGAACGTGAACGGGGCGACCACGTCCCGGTCCGCCAGCGCTCCCACCGCGAGCGGCTCGACGTTCGTGGCGCTCGAGGGGAAGACGAGATAGGCGAGCAGCGCCAGGCCCGGCACCCACGCCCAGCGGCTGCCGTGATACTCCAGCTGCTGCTTCGACGGCACTCTCATATCAGCCCTGCACGTCCTCGGCGTACGCCCGGATGATGTCCCGGACCAGCCGATGCCGGACGACGTCGGTGTCGCCGAGGTAGCAGAAGGCGATGCCCTCGATGCCGGGCAGGATTCGCTCCACCTGGAGGAGCCCGGAGTCTTCGCGGTTCGCGAGGTCGATCTGCGTCTTGTCGCCGGTGATCACCGCGCGTGAGTTCACGCCGAGGCGCGTGAGAAACATCTTCATCTGCATGCCCGTGGCGTTTTGGGCCTCGTCCAGAATGACGAAGGCGTCCGAGAGAGTACGGCCGCGCATGTAGGCGAGCGGCGCGATCTCGATCGTCCGGCTGTCGATGGCCTTCTGGACGCGGTCACGCGGCATCATGTCCTCGAGCGCGTCGTAAAGCGGGCGCAGGTACGGATCGACCTTCTCGTGGAGGTCGCCGGGGAGGAAGCCGAGGCTCTCGCCCGCTTCGACCGCCGGGCGGGCGAGCACGATGCGCCGGACGCGCTTGCGCGAAAGCGCGTCGACGGCCGCCGCCACGGCGAGATAGGTCTTCCCGGTGCCCGCGGGGCCGATGCCGATCACGATGTCGTGCCCGGCGATGGCCTTGAGATAGTCCCCCTGCCCTGCTGTCTTCGCCTGGATCACGCGGCGCAGGCCGGGTAGGATGATCCGGGTGTCGCCTTCCGTCTTCTCGCCGGGCGGCTGGTGGCTTTCGTCGCTGACGAGGCGATCGACGTCGCCCACGTCGAGCGTCTCCCCCATGCGGGCGCGGTCCACCAGTGCCTGCGCCACGGAGGTGGCTCGCTCCACCGCGGCGAGCGACCCCTGCAGCATCAGGGTGTCCCCTCGGAGCGAAACGCGCACGCCGAGCCGCTTCGCCAGCTGGACCAAATTGCCGTCGTTCACGCCCGCGAGCATGAGGGGATCCACGCCTTCGGTCGAAAGCCGGTGCGTGACGTCGTCACTCATGGCCTCACCTCGATGTGGAGCGCGGCCAGGTCGGCTGGATTCGCCGGCGCCGGCGCGCCCTCGAACAGCGCGCGGGCTGTCGTCGTCTTCGGAAAAGCGATCACGTCGCGTAGGCTCCCCGCGCTGGCGAGGAGCATGACGACGCGATCGAACCCGATCGCGAATCCGCCGTGGGGCGGCGCGCCCGCCTGGAGCCCGTTCAACAGAAACCCGAAGCGCGCATCGATGTCGGCCCGCGACAATCCCAGGTGCGCGAACACCCTGCGCTGCACCGCGGGGTCCGTGATCCGGATCGAGCCCGATCCGAGCTCGTTTCCGTTATAGACCGCGTCATAGTGAAGGGCGCGGCACGAGAAGGGGTCCGTGTCGAGCCGGGCGACGTCGTCCGGGTGCGGGGACGTGAACGGATGGTGGGCGAACACCGGGTGCCCCGTCTCGGCGTCGGGCTCGAAGAGCGGGAAGTCTACCACCCAGGTGAACGCGTGGGCGCTCTTCGGCTTCACGCCGAGCCGGTGGATCACTTCCCGCCGCACCCGATCGAGTACGGGGGAGGTCACACGGTCCGGCCCGATGGTCATGAGCCCCGCGTCACCGTCGCCCACGCCGATCGTCCCGAGCGCGTCGGCCGTGAAATGCTTCGCGACCGAGCCCGAGATCTGCTCGCCCTGTCGCTTCACCCACGCGAGCCCGGCGCCACCCAATTGCTTCGCGGCATCGGCGAGCTGGTCCACGTCCTTGCGCGACAGGGCGCCGCCCCCTCTGACCGCGAGGCCGCGCACGCGGGCGCCATCCTTCAACGCCGACTGGAAGAACGGTACCCCGAGCGGCTTGACCTGCGCGGTCCAGTCGACGATCGGCAGGTCGTACCGCAGGTCGGGCTTGTCGGTGCCGTAGCGCTCCATGGCTTCGCGCCAGGTCATCCGCGGGAACGGCCGCGTGATCCGTTGTTCCGCGCCCTCTTCCCAGAGATCGACGAGCACGGTCTCCACATAGCCGAGCACGTCCTCCATTCCGACGAACGAGGCCTCGAGGTCGATCTGCGTGAAATCGGGTTGGCGGTCGTTACGCAGGTCTTCGTCACGGAAGCAGCGCGCGATCTGGAAGTAGCGATCGAAGCCGGCCACCATCAGGAGCTGCTTGTAGATCTGCGGCGACTGGGGGAGCGCGTAGAACTCCCCGGGGTGCACGCGCGACGGCACCAAGTAGTCGCGCGCTCCCTCCGGCGTCGGCTTGGTGAGGATCGGTGTCTCGATCTCGAGGAACCCGAGCTCGGACAGGGTGCGCCGGGCCCGCTGCAGCAAGCGGTGACGCAGGATGAGATTCGCCTGCATTTCGGGGCGACGCAGGTCCAGGAGACGATACTTGAGGCGCAGCTCCTCCGCCGGTAACTCCTCACCCTTGCCCCGCGCGACCGGAATGGCCGGCGTCACCGCGGGGCCGACCACCACGAGCTTGGTCGCCTGAACCTCGACGTCGCCCGTCGCGAGCTCCGGGTTCTTCATATTTGCGGGGCGCGCCGTGACCTGTCCCTCGACCTCCACCACGCTCTCGCTCGAGAGCCCGCCCGCGATGCGCCGTACCTCCTCGGGAGCGCCCGGCCCGATGGCGACCTGGACGATGCCTGCCCGGTCCCGCAGATCGACGAACACGATGCCCCCGAGATCACGCCGGCGGTGCACCCAGCCGCCCAAGCGGACCCGCTGCCCGACATGCTCCGCGCGCAGCTCACCGCACCGGTGTGTCCGCCGGGACGTTCCGCTGGCGGTCGTTATGGAGCCTCCGCGTCGCATAGCGCTCGGTAGAATTCTTCGGGCGTGCGGGCGCTCAAGAGCTTCCCCCGGACCGGCTCGCGGCGCACGAGTCGCGAAATGCGGCTCAAGGCCTTCACATGCGCGCCCGCGGCGGATTCCGGCCCCGCCAGCAGGAAGAAGAGCCGCACCGGTTGGCCGTCGATCGTTTCATAGGGCACCGGCATGGGCGTCGTGCCGGCGGCGACCATGAGACAGGTCAGGGCCGGCGTCTTGCCATGCGGAACGGCCACGCCGTATCCGATACCGGTGGGAAACTGTCGTTCGCGCTCCAGAATGGCTCCGAGGACCTCGTCCGACGGGCCCGCGTTCCCAACGGCCACCACGTCCACCAATTCTCGGAGGACCCCCTCTTTGTCGGTCGCACGTAGGGGGACTCGGATGCGGGCGGGAGTCAGCAGCTCGGACAGGCGCACGATGGCCCAAGTGTCGTAAGCGGTTGAAGATAGTTAAGTTACCTGCGACATGCAACGCATTCCCCAGAGGGCACTTACGTGGCAGATCCGCTGAATCTGACACCCGACCAGGCTCGGGTGGCGTTGACGACGTGGCTCGCCGAGCGCGGTGAGCCCGCCTACCGAGCGAAACAGATCCTACCTCGCCTCTGGAGACGGCCCGTCGGGTCGTGGGAGGAGGCAACGGAGCTGCCCGCAGCTCTGAGGCGCGATCTCCAGGCCGCGTTCCCGCTGCGTCGGCTAAAGCTCACCGCCCGCCAAGTATCGAAGGACGCCACGGAGAAATATCTCTGGGACCTGGGCGACGGCGAAGCGGTCGAGTCGGTCCTCATCCCCGAGGGGAAGCGCCGCACCCTGTGCATCTCGTCTCAGGTCGGGTGCGCGCTGGGTTGCGTATTCTGCGCCACTGGGCGCATGGGCTTCCGGCGCAACCTCAGCACCGCGGAAATCGTTGCGCAGGTTCGCGAGGTCGTGTTGCTCGACCCTGCCCTCACCCCCACCAACGTGGTGTTCATGGGGATGGGCGAGCCGCTCCTCAACTGGGAATCGGTGGACCCCGCTCTCACCATCCTCAACGGTGCGGACGGCTTCGGCATCGGGGCGCGCCACATCACGGTCTCGACCGTCGGCATCGTCCCGGCGCTCGCGAAGCTCGCCGCCCGCCCCGAGCAGTTCCGGCTCGCGCTGTCGTTACACGCGCCGACACCCGACCTGCGGCACGAGCTGATGCCGATCGAGAAGAAGTACGCGCTCCCGCAGGTCCTGAGCGCGCTCAAACAATTCCGCCGGCGCGTCACCCTCGAGTACGTGCTGATCGGAGGACAGAACGACGGATTGGAGCAGGCGGACCGACTCGCCCAGCTGGCGCGGCCGCTCGGCGCGCTCGTGAACCTGCTACCGCTGCACCCCGGCGGCGCCCCGGACCTCTCGCCCAGCCCGCGGACCCAGATGCTCGCGTTCGAGCGCCGGCTGAAGCGTCACACGGTGGAGGCGGTGCTGCGCCGCAGCCGCGGTCTGGATATCAGCGCGGCGTGCGGGCAGTTACGGGTGGAACTCGAGGCGCGTCGGCGCAAAATCCACCCCCAGGAACACGCTGGCGTCGAGTAGCCGGGCGCTGTCGAGCTGCACCGTTACCCGGCCCACCCCCAAAGCGCGACGGATCCTCTCGCCGACGCCCGAGTCCCCGCGGCGCACGACCACACGGGTCGAATCGAGGATTCCTCCACGGACCGAGTCCGGTGCGTTCCTGAATGTCACCACGTCGATGCGCGCGCGGCGCAGCAGGCGGGTCCCGATCTTGGCAAGGCCGGGCTTGCCCGTGGCGTTCAGCACTTCGACGGTAATGTGGGGGCCGTTCTCGCCCGGGATCGGGAGGCTCGCCGAGGCGTTCCGGTCACCCCGGCACGTCCCTCCCGCCGCAGCCGCGAGGATCGCGAGAGGGATCAGTACCCGACGAGAGAGCTCCAGAAGTCCGCCGTCTCGCGTGGGAGGGGCCAGCGTTCATCGATGATCCGGGAGATCCGACGTGCCGCCACCTGCTTGAGGACGGCGTCGCGCTCCTCCGCCACGCGCGCGGCGAGGGCGCGGCGCAGGTCCTGGTCGAACGTGCGACCGGGCTCCAGGTAGTCCGCCAGGTAGAGCATCCTGCCGACGTCGTCCCACCCGGCGTAACCGATCGAGTGATAGCGAACGGCATCGAGGACGCCTTGATCGGTCTCGCCGTCGTGTGCCGCCCGCTCCGCCGCCATGGGGCCATGCGCGAGCTCGTTCGCCGCGGGGGCGTCGCGCAGCGCATCGTGCAGCCACCCGGCCCGGAGCCAGCGCGCCCGCTCCGCGTCGGGCGTCGCGCGCGCCATCGCCCACGCCGACAGCAGCGCGGCCACGCGCTCGATGTGGGCGCGGCGCTCCGGGGTCACGACCGCCCAGGGTGGGAGCGCCAGATCAGTCCTTCCCGGCCGTGCGGACCGACACGTCGTTCGCGATTCCCTCTCCCAATATCACGTTGTCGATGAGCCTGGTGCCGCCGACCTTGGCGGCTACAACCACGATCGTCTTGGCGTCGACGCGGGCGACGGGATGGAGCTGCGCGTCGACGAGCGCGAGGTATTCGGGCGTCACGCCCGGCGCCGCCAGGACGTCCAGGCCTCGGCGCTCGAGGGCTCGAGGATCGGCCTCACCACCACGCCATGCCTGCTCGACGGCGCGGAGCGCGCGCGACAGCGCGAGCGCCGCGCGGCGGTCGTCACCCTTCAGGTAGACGTTGCGCGACGAGAGGGCGAGGCCGTCGAGCTCGCGTACCGTGGGCGCGATCTCGATGTCGCATGGGAAATCGAGGTCGGCCGCCATCCGTCGCACGAGCATGGCCTGCTGAAAATCCTTCCGGCCGAAGACCGCGACGTCCGGCTCGACCAGGTGCAGCAGTTTAGCGACGACCGTGAGCACGCCCGTGAAATGCCCCGGTCGAGCGGCTCCTTCGAGCGTGTCGGCCATGGGCCCGCCAAGGACGCGCACCACTGGTTCGGTCGGGTACATAGCCTCGGCCGACGGGACGAACAGGCAGTCCACGCCGCGCTCCGTGGCGAGCTGCCGGTCTTGTGCCAGGTCGCGCGGATACGAGCCGAAGTCTTCGCGTGGCCCGAACTGCAGCGGATTGACGAAGATGCTCATCACCACGCGGTCGGCGACCTCCCGGGCGCGGTCGACCAGACGCAGGTGTCCCTCGTGCAGGAACCCCATCGTCGGGACGAAGCCAATGCGACGGCCTCGGACGCGCTCGGTGCGCGACCAGGCTCGCACGTCGCTTGGCTTGGCGATCTCGAGCGTGGTGCTCTACTCCGCCTTCATGACCACGCAATCGGTCAGATAGGGATCGCTGAAACGTGCGACCTCGCCGACCTTTCTCCCCGGCACGGGGAACAGCCGGGCGGACAGCGGCTTGCGCAGCTTGGTGGAGAGGGCCGCGACATCGGCGATCAGGGCGGCCAGTTGATCCGCGCCCACGTCCCCACGCACCGGGACGACATCGAGGCCCGTGCCGCACACGGTGGAATAGAGGAGCAGGTCGCGGACGGTGAATCGCCCTTCGGAAGCCCGCTGTGCCAGCACCGGATCCTCCAGAACGGGCAACATCAGCCCGGAGTACCCGCACGTCTTGATCTTCAAGTTCTTGAGGACATCGGTAATCGCGGCGCAGCCGGCGAGGGTCGAGGCGCTGCCGAACGGGACTCCCGTGAGCGTCTCGATGGCGGCCCCGATGCTGGCGTCCTTCCCAGGCGCCGGCGAGACGTCGATCCCCCCGTAGCCCCGCTCGTCCCGACGCGCGGCGTCTCGCACCAGCTGCTCGATGGGACGCAGGCGAGTCTCGAGCGCCGCCGTCAGCCGCTGCTTCGCCTCCGCGAGCGTGTTCGCGCCGGCGAACGCGGCGGCGAGGAGCGGGGGGGACTCGAGGCCGACCGCCACGGTCTCCGAGCCGTGATGGTAGGCGACGGGAAAGAACGGTGTCCCGGCCGGAACGTTCGCCGCGGCGGCGAACCGGAAGTTGCCGATCCCGCCGGCCGTCGACCGCGCGATGGCCACCATCGCGTCGCCCGCGGCGGTGACGCCGCGAGGTGACGCGCTGCGGTCGGGCGACGCGACCCGTACGCTGAAGCTGACGTTCTTCGTCGAACGGGCGAGCTCCGACGCCCATGAGCCGAAATCCGGGTCGTTGCCGTCGGGGGCGAGCGCCGGACCGATGCTCAGCAGCACGCCCTCGGCCACGACCGTACGGTCGAGCGCCTGGAGGGCCGGAAGTGCGTCGGCCCGCGCGCGCGGTGCCGCCTCCTCGAGAAACGGCTGCGTGGCGATGCGCGTGGTCTGTACCTCGTAGCCGGCATCGGCCACCGCGCGCTTCGCCCGCTTGAGAAAGGCCAGCGCGGCTTCGACCGGCTCCGGCTCGGTCGGGCTGCGCAGGTTGATCCCGGCCGTGATGGTGCGAATCCGGAACCCCGGGCCTGCGCCGTCGCGCGACGACGCGTACGCGTCGGAGGTGAGGGGAGCCAACGCCACGGCGCTCAACATCTCGATCACTTCCCGTCGGGACAGGTCGGTCATTTTGGAAACGAGTGTTCGGGTCCGGGATAGCGGCCCTCGCGTACCTCGGCCGCATAGAGAGTGACCGCTTCGCGAACATCTTCCGCGAGGGCGGCATATCGCTTCACGAACTTCGCGGTGAACTGCTCGTTCAACCCGAGCATGTCCGGGAGCACCAGGACCTGACCGTCGCACGCGGGGCCGGCGCCGATGCCGATTGTGGGAATCGTCAATGCCTTGGTGATCTGGGACGCGAGTGGGGCGGGCACGAGCTCGAGCACGATCGCGAACGCGCCGGCCTGCTCGAGCGCCGCCGCGTCCGCCTTCAGCCGCTCGGCCGACTGCTCGTCGCGACCCTGCACACGGTATCCCCCGAGTGCGTGGACCGACTGCGGCGTGAGGCCGAGGTGCCCCATGACCGGAATCCCGACCTCGACGAGGGCGCGCGTCGTCTCCGCGATAGGGGCGCCACCCTCGAGCTTCACGGCCTGGCACCCGGTCTGCTGCATCACCCGGCCCGCGTTGCGGATCGCATCCTCGCGGGACACCTGATATGTAAGGAAGGGCATGTCACACACCACCATGGCGCGCGTGGCGCCGCGCCGCACGATCCGGGTGTGATAGATCATCTGGTCCAGCGTGGCGGAGAGGGTGCTGTCGGCGCCCGCGAGCACCTGATTCACCGAATCTCCGACGAGCAGGATGTCCACCCCCGCCCCGTCCAGCAGCCGGGCGAAGAGGGTGTCGTAACAGGTCAGGACGACGATGCGCTCGCCCCGCTGCTTCATGCTCAGCAGCTCGTGTACCGTGACGGGCTTTCGTCCGTCAGCCACGGGCGGGCTCCGTCCGAGACGTAGCCGGGTTGGGGGCGTCGAGCTCGGCCAGTTCCCGCTGCCAGAAGTCGCGCTCCGGGAGGCCGGGATGAGGAATGGTCAGGTCCGGTTGCCGCATGACGCGGTCGCCGTACCGGACGATATCCAGGTCGAGCGTGCGGGGGCCCCACCGCACACGCCGCTCTCGCCCGCGCTCGGCTTCGATGGCATGGAGGTGATCGAGCAGCGTCCCCGGCTCGAGGGTCGTCTCGAGCAGGACCATCTGGTTCAGGTAGGGGCCTTGCGGCACCGGCCCAAGGGGGGCGGTCTCCTCGACGCGGGATGCCTTCAGCAGGCGACTGTCCGGGAGGCCCGCGAGCCGGTCGCGCGCGTACGCCAGATGCGCCGCGCGATCGCCCATGTTCGACCCGAGCGCCACGTACACCCGTTCCCGCTTGGCCACTGGAGAATGGTAAGCGGGCTAGGCGATGCTGGCAAAGCCGCGCGTCAGCTCCCGCAGCATGGCGGCGACATCCCCGAGCTCCCGGGTGGCGCGCTCCAGGTCGGTGAGCCCGCGCGCGGCTTCGTCCGCACGCGTCGCCACATCGTCCGCCTCGGCGCGATTCTTCCCCGCGATCTGGGCGACCGCGTGGATCCGCTCGCGGAGCCGGCCGAACGCCTTGTCCTGCTCACCCGCCGCGGCGGCGATGCGTTGGGCATGCGAGGTAGCCTCGGCCGTCGCGGCCACGATCGCGTCCAGGGCCTGCAAGGCCGCCGACGACAGCTCTTCCACGCCCCCGACGTTCACCTGCCCGCGCCGCATCTGCTCGACGACCTCACCGACCTGTCGGTGGATGTCTTGCACCAGATCGCCCGCCTCGACGGCGGCGCTCGCGCTCTGCTCCGCCAGCCGGCGCACCTCATCCGCGACGACCGCGAATCCCTTGCCGTGCTTCCCCGCCCGGGCGGCCTCGATCGCGGCGTTCAGCGCCAGCAGGTTCGTCATGTCGGCGAGCTCACGGATCGAGGCGATGAAGCCGGTGATGCGCCGGCTGACCTGCCCGAGCTGCTGGACCTTGGTCGAGGCTTCCCCCACGAACGTCTTCAACGCCACCAGCCGGCCGATGGCGTCCTGGATCTGGTGGCGGTTTTGGCTCGCGACCTCGCTGGCGGTGCTCGAGGCTTGCGCCGCCTCGGTGCCGTCTTCGGACACGCGGCGCGAGACCTGAGCCAGGCTCTCGGTGGCCTCGAGGCCTCCCGAAACCTCGCCCTCCTCCGCGAGGACGCCTTGCCGGATGGTGGCGGTCGATTGTGCCACCGCCCCCGCGGCTTGGCGGAGGGACTCCGCGGCGCGCACCAACGTGCCGAGCTGCTGGGTGAGCGTTTCGACCGTCTCCACCAGCGGCCGCCGCAGCTCCGTGATGTGGATCGCCGTGGCGAGCTGATTCGCGAACGTATTGATGGTCACGACGTCCTTGCCGCGATACACCTTCCGCTTGTGGTGCTCGAGCTCCAGCGTGCCGATCACCTGATCCCCGAACTTGAGCGGCACCATCACGAGGCTCTGGACTACGATCGGCGCGTCGGCAATCCGTTTATCGCGCGTGACGTCGTCGATCACTACGGACTCTCCCGTGACGGCGACCGTCTCGCGCAGGGTGGCGGTGTCGGAGCTGGGCGCGCCCCGGTCCGCCCGCCCGATCTCGCCGCGATATGCCAGCTGCAGCGTGCCCTCTTGCCGGCGATAGATCCGGAAGTCTCCCCAATCGACCAGCCGGTGGGCGAGGCGCTCGATGCGCGCGAACGAATCCTGGAGGCTGATGTTGCTCGTGATCACGGCTTCCATCGCGTGGATCTTGTTCAGCTCCTCGGCCGCGATCGCCTCCTCGAGCGTGTGCTTGAAGAGGAGGCCCAGCGCCGCGAGCGCGACGGCGACGAAGAGCCAGGCGAGCGGGGCCCAGTACGTCACCGTGCCGATCACGAGGGCGACGGCGATGATCGTGGCGCCGTAGCCGATGCACTCGTATCGCAGGATCAAGAGGCGCTCGTCCTGCTCGAGCTTGCCGCGGATGATCAGGGCGAAGTAGAACAGCAGCCGGCTGATGACGAAGTACGCGAGACAGTAGAAGAACAGCGCCGGGACGAGCTCCACGCGCAGGCCCGGCGCGGTGACGTCAGAGAGCCGGAGGATGCCGGCGTACACGCCGTACGCGCCCATGAGCGCGATCACTTCGCGCCCGAGGTTCACGAGCGCCGCGCGAAACATTTTCTTTTGCCACAGCCAGTCTGCCAAGAGCACGCCGCCCGCCACCGCGACGGCGGTCGCCGGCACGCCCACCAGGAGGCTCCCCGCCAGGGCGACGAGGCTGGTCTGCGTGAGGTAGGAGTACTTGCTCAACGGCACCTGCGCCCCGCGCAGCAGCAGTGCGGCCACGAGCATCCCGGCCATGTCGAACAGCTGGCCGGTCCACCGCTGATCCGCGACCAGTGCGACACCGAGCATCACCGGCCCACCGATGGCGAGCGCCTGACTATAGATGGTGACGAGCCGGTTCGCGGTCATGCCGGCCCTTTCCCCATGGCGACGGACAGCTCCCGGACCAGGCGGCCGGCGGCGTCCGGCCCGCCCGAGCCCAGCGCGTCGACCACGGCGCTCCCGACGACCACACCGTCCGCGAGCGCGGCCGCGGCGCGTGCCTGCGCGGGCGTGCTGATGCCGAACCCCACGGCCAGCGGCAGCGGACTCGCGGCGCGCACGCGTGCGACGTACTCGCCCAAATCGGGCGGCACGTTGTCGCGAACGCCGGTCACGCCGAGCCGCGAGATGAGATAGAGGAATCCGCTCGCGCCCCGGACCGCCTCGGCCAAGCGATCGGCGGTCGTCGTCGGCGCGATGAGCCGAATGAGCGCGAGCGGGCTCGCCGCCACCGTCCCCTCGAGCGCGGGATCCGTCCCAGCCGGCAAGTCGGTGAGCAACAGGCCCGCGACGCCCGCCGCCGCCGCCTCGCGGAGGAAGCGCTCGAGTCCGAAGGCCATGACGGGGTTCAGGTACGTCATGACGATCACGGGCACGGGAAGCGCCGCCCGATGGATCTGCTCGAGTACGCCGGCGACGGTCATGCCCTGATCGAGCGCGGTCTGGGTCGAGCGCTGAACGGTGGGGCCATCGGCGAGGGGATCGGAGAACGGCACGCCGACTTCGATGAAGTCCGCGCCGGCGGCCGCGACCGCCCGGAGGGCTTCGAGCGACGACGCCGGCGTGGGAAAGCCCGCTGTCAAGTACGGCATCAGCGCGGCGCGCCGCGAGCTCCCCCCTCCCCCTCCCCCTCCCCTTCCCTCTCTCCCTCCAGCGCCCTTTCCCAACACTCGCCAGCGCGCGGCGATGGGATGCTCAGACAAAGTAGTCGGCGACGTTGATGCCGTACTTGAGTGGGTCGGTGACCTTCACGATCGACCGTGGGAAATGACCCTCTGCGTCGCGTTGGGCGAGGTCCGCCAGGAAGCCCGGGTGCTGAACGCCGCCGTCCGGCGTCGTGACGATGCGGACCACGGGGCGATGCACGTGCGCGACGTCCGGGTTGGCGCTGTGGACCAGGGCGACCTCGTAGGTGTCGAGGATGATGCACGTCCCAACGGGATAGATCCCGATCAGGTTGATGAACGCCTTGACGACGATCTGATCGTAGCCGCGGCGCGGATTCTCCCACATTTCCTTGAGCACCTGGTCCGGCTGGATCGGCACTGTTTGATAGACGCGCCGGCTGGTGGCGGCGTCGAACCCATCGGCGACGGCGACGATCTTCGAGTAAATGGAGAGCTCGCGGCCGCGAAGTGACTTCGGGTACCCCGTGAGGTCCGTCTTCATGTGGTGCTCGTACGCGACGATCATCCCACGGTAGGGGATCTCGCCGTACCCGCGCAGCCCGAACAGCGTGAGCACGCCGAGCCAGGGGTGCGCCTGCATGATGCGCCACTCTTCGTCGCTCAAGCCGCCCTGCTTGTTCAGGACCTCGAGCGGGACGCGCGATTTCCCGACGTCGTGAAACAACGCGGCCATGCCAAGGTCGTAGAGCTGCAGTTTGGTGAGCCCGAGCTTCCGGCCCAGCGCGACCGAGAAGATGCAGACGTTCACGGAGTGGGTGAACGTGTATTCATCGTAATCGCGGAGCGTCGTGAGGCCCATCAGCGAGGCCTCGTTGTTCAGGACCTGGTCGACGATCGCTTGCACGGCGCGCTTCACCTTCTTCACGTTGGCCGTGCGTCCCATGCGGATGGAGTTGATGACCTCCTTGGTCACCGCGACCGATCGCGCGTACGTCCGCTTCGCGGCTTCTTTCTGGCGCTCTTCGTCCTCGGCGTCCTCGTCGGTCTCGAGCGGCGGCTCGACGCCGATGTGAGTCACCCCACCGTCCGCGAGCTTCTGGCCGATCTCGAAGACCTTGTTCGGGGTCGCTTCCCTGGCCGCGTAGGACAGGAGGAGCGACACGAAGATCTGCAGCTGCTTGCGCTCCACGCCCTCGTCGATGCGGACCGCGCCGATGCCACATTGCGTGAGCACGCCGAGGATGTGGGAGAAGGAGGCGTAGTTGTCGAGGTCGAGCCGGAGGCGCGTGGAATTGACGAAGATGAATTCCCCCTGCAGCCGGACCTCGAGCTCCTTCTCGACGTCGAGGAGGTGCTGCGTGGTCTGGGTGAGGTCGTCGAGCGCCTTCTGCACCTGCGCGTTTTCGAGCGGGTAGAGCTTCAGGGACCGGAAGGCCGTGTACAGGACGACCAGGAAGTCCCGCCCGGCGTGGCGCAGGAACCCGTCGGTGGTCTGGACCGTCTCGGCGATGGACGCGCGTGCGGCGGGCCGCTTCTCGGTCACGCGCTTCCCCCCGCCCCAACTTCACGCAACGCCCGGCTCACCGCGTTTTTCACGAGCGGCTCCTTGTCCTGGGCCGCGCGCTCGAGGACGGCGCGCGCTTCGGGCGTGCGGATCTTGCCCAGCGCCATCGCGGCGCACGCGCGCGTCTCGGGATCCTCCTTCTTGCCGAGCAGGCTCTTGGCCGAGAGCATCTTTTCGAGCGCCGGGATGCCCTTGGTGCCCACGAGCGCGCCGTACGCCTCGAAGAACGCCATCTTTTCGGTCAGGTCGGCGTTCTTGAGCTTCGATCCCGACACCATGGACTCGACGCGTGCCGCGGCATTGCGGTAGCCGCGGGAGGCGAGGAAACGGACGGCCGCGATGCGGACGTCGCGGTCGGAATCGTCCACGGCCTTCTCGAGCAGACGCATCGCCGACGGACTCGCGATCGCCGTCAACGCCTCGACCACCGCCAGCTTCAACGTGCGGTCCTCCGACCCGAGCAGCGGCTCCATACCTTCGGGCGCGCCCGGCAGCCGCAGCCGGCCGGCGAGCTTTACCATCTCGAGCTGGGCGGTGGCGTCCTGGCTGGCCAGCGCCTTGAGAACCTCGGCCGCGTTTGCCTGCGCCAAGCGGGCGGCCGCGCCCTGCACCAGGTCCCGGACGTACGGCTCGTGGAGCTTGCCGATCCACACCATGAGCGTGGAGAGCGCCTCGGGCTTGAGCTCCTGGAACAGCTCCGACAGCTCCTCTTCGGTCGGGTGGACGGTCGCCTCGTCGAGCGCCTGGAGGAGCTGCGACAGGGCTTCGCTCTGCGACAGTCGGGAGGGCAGGACCTCGAGCGTCTGGCGGTGCTCGGGGATCAGCTCACGGGCCCGCTGCAACACGGCCCGGGTCTCACGCAGGATGAGCGCCACGGAGCGAAAATCGCCCGCGCCGAGCAGGTACGGAATGAAGTTCTCGACGATCGAGATGAGCTCCGCGCGCACGGTGCCGTACGTTTGGAGCTCGAGCAGGTCGAACAGCATCGACAGCACGTTGCGCCGGAGATCCTGAGAGTATTCCCGCTCGACGTCCTTCTTGAGGTACTCGATCTCGCTGTCCTCGAGGAAGTAGAGCGTGGTGTCGAAGTCGTCCATCGACACCAAGCCTTCGCGCTTGGGCGGGGCCTCCTCCTCGACCTGGTGGCGCAGCTGCGTCGGCGGGGTGGACGTGGGGACGGTCTCGGTGGCCTCGATCGGCACCGCGTTTTCGGTGGCGAGCTCGCGGAACGTGTAGGCGATGAGCTGGAAATCCTCGGACCAGAGCAGCGTCAGCAGGTCGTCGGGGGCGTCCGCTTGGAGGTTGCGCGCCTGCTGGAGCACGCCCAGGAAACGCACGATCTCCGTTTCCTCGACGCCGGGCTTGAACGCGAGCGAGCGTACGCCGTCCTTGTACAGCGTCCAGGCAATGCTCTCGTTCCGCTGGTCCTGGCTGTACACCACGTTGTCTTCCCAGCGCAGCTCCGTCTCGCCCACGTCGAACACGAGGTCGTCGGTGGCCTGCCAGATTTGGCGGAACGCCGTACGGATGTTGTCGACCGCGCGCTGGTAAACGGGATTGTTCGGGAGATACAGCTGAGTGGCCCGGATGCCCTTGGAGACGACCTGCATCAGGTCCTCGACCTGTTGCGGCGGCAGCGCCAGCTCGGGTACGGGCCCGTTGGTCAGAGGGTGGCTCCCGTCAGTTCGGCGACCATGGCGACGTCCTTGTCGCCGCGTCCGCTCAGGTTGACCATGACGATGTCGCCGGCTTGCCAGCGGCCGCGGCGGGCCAACACCCAGGCGACGGCATGTGCGCTCTCCAGCGCCGGCAGGATGCCCTCGAGCCGGGACAGAGCCGCGAATGCCTCCAGCGCCTGCCGGTCGGTCACCGCCTCATACAATACGCGACCGCTGTCCTTGAGAAAAGCATGTTCGGGGCCCACCCCCGGGTAATCGAGGCCCGCGGACACGCTGTGCGCCGGCTGGACCTGCCCGTCGGCATCCTGGAGCAGGTAGCTCAAGCTGCCGTGGAAGACACCGGGTCGGCCCCGGCCGAGCGAGGCGGCGTGGCGACCGCTGTCGAGTCCTTCCCCGGCAGCTTCCACCCCCACGAGGGCCACTGCCTGGTCATCAAGGAACGCCGTGAAGATACCCATGGCGTTGGAGCCGCCACCCACACACGCCACCACGGTCCCCGGGAGCCGGCCCCACCGCTCGACCGCCTGCGCCCGCGCTTCGCGCCCGATCACCGCCTGGAAATCCCGGACGATGCGCGGGAAGGGGTCAGGGCCGACGACGGATCCGATGATGTAGTGGGTGTTGGTGACGTTCGTGACCCAATCGCGCAGCGCCTCGTTCGTCGCATCCTTGAGCGTCCGCGTCCCCGAGGTGACCGGCACGACGCGGGCGCCCATCAGCTCCATGCGATAGACATTCAATCGCTGGCGCCGCATGTCCTCTTCACCCATGTAGACGACGCACTCCAGGCCGAAGCGGGCGCAGACAGTCGCCGTGGCTACCCCGTGTTGGCCCGCGCCCGTCTCGGCGATGATCCGCACCTTCCCCATGCGGCGCGCCAACAGGACCTGACCCAGCGTGTTGTTGATCTTGTGCGCGCCGGTGTGGTTCAGGTCCTCGCGCTTCAACGCCACCACCACGCCCGTCCCGAGCTGGGCGGCGAGACGCGGTGCCTCGGACAGGGGCGTCGGTCGGCCGACATAGTCCTTGAGGAGTCCTTCGAGCTCTCCCCAGAATGCCCGATCCTGCCGCGCGGCGGCGTACACACGATCGAGCTCCTCGAGCGCCGCCATCAGCGTTTCCGGGACATAGCGGCCACCGTATGGGCCGAAACGGCCGACCGTCAATGTGCTCATGGACTCCTCCCCCTCTCCCTCCCTACTCTACGAACGCCCGTCAAGGCGCGGACCGCGGCCGCGGGCTCGGCGGTCTGGGCGACCGACGTCCCGACCAACACCAGGTCCGCTCCCGCAGCCGCCATGCGCTCCACGTCCGCGCGGGTGGCGATGCCACTCTCGGCGATGGCCGGCAAGCCAGCCGGCACCTGCGCCACCAGCCGCTCCGCCCGGGCGAGATCCACGGCGAACGTCGCCAGGTCGCGGCTGTTCACTCCAACCGCCGTCGGCTGCGCCGCGACGGCGACGGCGAGCTCCGCGTCGGTGTGCACCTCCACGAGCACGCCGAGTCCCTGGGCCCGAGCCGCCGCCGCGAGCGCCCGCACGCGGGACGGTGTCAGCGCCCGAGCGATCAACAGAATCGCACTCGCCCCTGCCGCCCGCGCTTCGTAGAGCTGCAGCTCATCGAGGATGAAGTCTTTCCGCAGCACCGGCACGGCGACCGCCGCGGCCACGCGGGCCAGGTCGTCGAGGGACCCTCCGAAATGCGGCTCGTCGGTGAGTACCGAGATCGCGACCGCCCCGCCCTGCGCATACGCGCGCGCGTGCTCCACCGGATTTAGGTCTTCGCGGATCGCCCCGGCGGACGGCGAGCGTCGCTTCACTTCGGCGATGACGCCGACGTTCGGCCCGGCGGTAGCTCGATCGAAGGGCTGAGGCGCGGGTGCGTCGGCGGCCTGCCGCTCGAGCGCTCGCGCGTGGGATCGCAGGGCGGCGACCCGGGCTCGGGTCGTTTCGAGGATGGCTTCGAGCCGGTCGGCGGCCATGAACTTGCGTTCGGTCGATTTTCGGGTAGATTAAGCTTCGGTTTCCGTTCGGGAGCACATGTGCCGCTCACCAGGCGTCAACGCGAAATTCTCGATTTCATCTCCGCCCAGATCTCGGAGCAGGGCTATGCGCCGAGCTTCGAGGAGATCGCCAAGCGTTTCACTTTCCGGTCGCTCGCCACGGTCCATGAGCACCTCACCAACCTGGAACGGAAAGGGTACATCCGTCGGGCGCACAACGAGAGTCGCGGCATCGAAGTCGTGCCCCCGCGCGGTCAAAGCGGCGCCACCGAATTGCCGTTGTTCGGTCTGGTCGCAGCGGGCGAGCCGATCGAAGCCGTCAATGGCAATGACACGATCGCCGTGCCCGACGACCTCATTCCGCGCCGCGGGCGCAGCTACGTGCTCCGCGTCCGGGGCCAATCGATGATCGACGAGCATATCAAGGACGGCGACTTCATCGTGGTTCAAGAGCGCAACCAGGCCGACAACGGGCAAACCGTGGTCGCGCTGGTGCAGGGCTCGAGCGCTACGGTCAAGCGCTTTTATCGCGAGCCGGGCGGTTGGATCCGGCTCGAGCCTGCGAACGCCGCGATGACACCGCTCCGTCTGAACGAGCGCGATGTTATGGTCCAGGGCGTGGTCGTGGGCGTGATTCGGAAGTACTAGTCGCCCGGCGCAGCCGCTCGAGCGCTTCGCGACCGGCTCCACTCCGCACAGTCCCCTGCGCTCGGGTCACCCCATCCGCGTACGATGGGGCAAGTCCCGCCACGTAGATCGCGGCGCCCGCATTGAGCACGAGCGCGGCATAACCCGCCGCGTCGTCCCGGCCATCGGCCAGCAACCGCTCGATGCGGGCGGCGTTGGCGGGGGGATCGCCGCCCGCCAGGGCCGCCACATCGCTGGTGCCGAGACCATAGCGCGCCGACTCAAGCTCCCACGTCGACACGTTGGGCCCCCGCACTTCCCATACATCGGTAACGCCGTGGGGAGAGATCTCGTCCATGCCGATTCTGGCGTGCACGACGAGGGCGTGCTCGGTGCCGAGGCGCGCGAGGGCCGCGGCCACGAGCGGCGCGCGGTCGCGCTCGGCGACGCCGATCACCTGGCGCCGCACCCTGGCCGGGTTGGCCAGCGGGCCCAGGAGGTTCATCACCGAAGTGATCGCGAGCTCGCGCCGCACCGGGTTCGCGTGCCGCATCGCCGGATGGAAATTGGGCGCGAAGAGAAACGTGACGCACGCTTCCCGCAGCACCCGCGCGGCCTCGGCGGCGTCCATGCTGATGGCAACACCCAGCGCCTCAAGCACGTCCGCCGAGCCGCATTTCGAGGTGAACGAGCGGTTACCATGCTTCGCGACCACCGCGCCCGCGCCCGCGGCTACGAATGCCGCGGCCGTTGAGATATTGAAGGTGGGAACGGCGCCCCCGCCCGTGCCGCACGTATCGATCAGCGCGCTGCCATCCACCTCGACCGGGACCATCGCCTCGCGGAGCGCCCGGGCCGCGCCGGCGACCTCATCGCCCGTTTCGCCCTTCACGCGCATCCCCATCAGCAACGCCGCGATTTCGGCGGCCGTGGCCTCGCCCCGCATGATGACGCCGAACGCGTCGGCGGCTTCGTGCTCGGCGAGCGAGCGGCGCTCTGCCAGCGCGGCGATCGCGCGACGTAGGGGGGAGGGTTCGGGGTGCGAGGGGGCGGGGGCGGGGGGGGGGGCGGGCACGGGGCTAGGGGTTTCGGGGCCTGCGAAACGTACCCGGGAAAATCGCGTTTTGTCAAACACCACAATGGGTTGCGTGGCTTGATTGGCCGTTTCTACGACCCTATCTTTCGCCCGTGACGAGCCGGCCCTACCTCGCCGTGGTGCACTACGACGGGGCGCAGTTCGCGGGCTGGCAGCGGCAGCCGAATGCGCGCACGGTGCAGGCGGAGTTCGAGGCCACGTTGGCCCAGCTTATGGGCCGGCCGACCGCCGCGACCGGAGCAGGCCGCACCGACACCGGCGTCCACGCGCTCGGTCAGGGCGTCGGGTTCACGGCCGAGGAGCGCTGGGCGGCGGACGCCAACGGGTTACGGCGTGCGCTCAATGCCCTGCTCCCGCGCGACATCTGGGTGGAGCGCGTGCACGCAATGCGGCCGCGGTTCGATGCGCGCCGGAGCGCGATCGCCCGCCGCTATCGGTACGTGATCGGCACGGACGACGCGGCGCACTCGCCTTTCCGGCGGCCGTACGAGTGGGCCCTGGGTCGCCCGCTCGATCTGAGCGTGCTCGGCCGCGCGGCCGACGCGCTCCCCGGCGAGCACGATTTCCGCGGGCTCGCCGCGACCGGCCTGGGCTCGGACCGGCCCCATTACCGCAGCCGCGTGGCGCTCGCCGAGTGGGCGCCGCGGACCGACGGAGTGGGAGTGACGTTCACGATCGAGGCCGACCGGTTCCTGCATCGGATGGTGCGCTTCCTGGTAGGCGCGATGGTGGACATCGCGCTCGACCGGCGTCCCCTCGAGGATTTTTCTCACCTGCTCGTCGCGACCGATAACCAGGCGGCCAGCCCGCCCGCTCCGCCGCAGGGCCTGTATCTCGTGGCGGTGCGTTATCCCGCTGACCTCTACGCCGAGGACTGAGTCATGAAGTTCTTTCTCGATACCGCGAGCCTCAAAGACATCAGCTGGGCCGCGCAGGCGGGCCTGATCGACGGTATCACGACCAACCCCTCGCTCTTGGCCAAGCAGGCCGGCGATCTCGATCCCCGCGATGTGCTCAAGGAGATTTGCTCGCTGGTGGACGGCCCGGTGTCCGCCGAGGTGGTCGCGATCGACGCGGGTGGGATGGTCAGCGAAGGCCAGGAGCTCGCCAAGATCGCCGACAACATCGTCGTCAAGATCCCGATGCTCGAGGCAGGCATGGTGGCGGTCCGCCGGCTCGCTGAGGCCGGGATCAAGACGAACGTCACCCTGTGCTTCTCGAGCGTACAGTGTCTCATCGCGGCCAAGGCGGGGGCATCCTACGTGAGTCCGTTCATCGGCCGGCTCGACGACGTCGGGCAGGAGGGGATGGATGTGATCCGCGAGGCACGGGTGATCTTCGACAACTATCAGCTCGCCACGGAGATCCTGGCAGCGTCCATTCGGCACCCCCGCCACGTGGTCGAAGCCGCGATGATCGGCGCCGATGTGGCGACGCTCCCGCCCGAGGTCCTGCGCAAGTTGCTGCAACATCCCCTCACCGACCGCGGGCTCGAGCAGTTCCTCGCGGATTGGGGCAAGTTGTCGGCGCGCGCGAAAGCCGCGGTGTGACGTACAGCTCGCCCTTATCCCGGCGCTATGCGTCCCCGGCCATGCAGGCGCTGTGGGGGGAACGGCGCCGCATCGGCCTGTGGCGCCGGTTGTGGTTCGCGCTCATGGAGGCCCAACGGGAGCTGGGCGTCGCTGTGCCGGAGCGCGCGCTCGCGGAGCTCAGGAGCCATCTCGATGACGCGGATCTGGAGCGAGCGGCGGAGCACGAGAAGCGGTTGCGCCACGACGTGATGGCGCACATCCACCACCTCGGCGAGCAGGCCCCGGCGGCGCGCCCCTTCATTCATCTGGGCGCGACCAGCGCCTACGTCACGGATAACGCTGACCTGCTCCTGATGCGCGAAGGTCTCGAGCTGCTCCTCGGGCGGCTGGCTGCCGTGCTCGTCGCCCTCTCCAAGCTCGCCCGTCGCTACCGCGACCTGCCGTGCCTCGCGTACACCCACTTCCAGCCGGCGCAACTCACGACCGTGGGCAAGCGGGTCACGCTGTGGATGCAGGAATTCCTACTCGACGCGGAGGAGGTGTTGCATCGTCTCGAGACGCTGCAGTTCCGAGGCGTGAAGGGGACCACCGGCACCCAGGCCAGCTTCCTCGAGCTGTTCGACGGGGACGACGAGAAGGTCCGCGAGCTCGATGCCCGCGTGACGCGGAAGATGGGCTTCACGCGCGTCTTTCCGGTCACCGGGCAGACGTATCCGCGGAAGATCGACGCGCAGGTGCTCGCGGCCCTGGCGGGCATCGCGCAATCCGCGGCGAAGTTCGCGACCGACCTGCGGCTGCTCCAGCACGACGGGGAAATGCTGGAGCCGTTCGAGAGCGACCAGGTGGGCTCGTCGGCGATGGCGTACAAACGCAATCCCATGCGCGCCGAGCGGATGACGAGCCTGGCGCGATTCACCATCGAGCTCGAGGGGAACGCCTGGCATACCGCGGCGGAGCAATGGCTCGAGCGCACGCTCGACGACAGCGCCAACCGGCGGCTCGTCCTGCCCGAGGCGTTCCTCGCCACCGATGCGATCCTGGTGCTCGCCACGAACGTCGCGGCCGGCCTCGAGGTGCGCGAGCCCGTGATCGCGCGCCACGTGGCGGGGCAGCTCCCGTTCCTCGCGACCGAACGGCTGCTCGTCCGGGGGGTGAAAGCCGGCGGCGACCGGCAGCGACTCCACGAGGTCATCCGCACGCACAGCCTCGCGGTCGCGCAGGCCGTGGCGGAGCGCGGCGCGCCGAACGATCTGCTCGAGCGTTTGGCCCGCGATCCGGCGTTCAAGTCGCTCAAGGTCGCCATCCAGGCCGATGAGCTCGACGCCACGGCCTACACCGGCCGCGCCGCCCGGCAGGTCGACGAGTTTCTCGAGCACGTGCTGCCCGCCGTGCTGCGACGCATCGAAACCGCGGCGCCGGCCGCCAATTCCGCGGAGGTCACCGTATGACGGCGACATTGATCGCGAGCGCCCTGCCCCTTCCGCTCGTACGGCGGGGGAAGGTGCGCGAGGTGTACGAGGTGGATGCCCAGACCCTGCTGCTGGTCGCGAGCGACCGCGTGAGCGCGTTCGACGTGGTGTTGCGGGAGCCCGTGCCGCACAAGGGCGCGGTCCTCACGCAGCTCAGCGCATTCTGGTTCGAGCGGCTCGCGTCGGTGATCTCGAGTCATTTTCTCTCCGCCGACGTCGACGAGATCATCGCGCGACTGCCCGCCCTCGAGCCGTTCCGGACGACGTTGACCGGCCGCGCGATGCTCGTGCGGCGCACGACGCCCGTGCTGTTCGAGTGCGTGGTGCGGGGGTACATCAGCGGGTCGGCCTGGGTCGAGTACCAGCGCGCGGGGACCCTGGCGGGCGAGCCGCTCGCGAAGGGACTCGTCGAAAGCGCGCGCCTCGATCCCCCGATCTTCTCGCCGGCCACCAAGGCGGACGTCGGCCACGATGAGAACGTCACGTTCCGTCACGTCACCGAGGCGCTGGGCCAGGCGCTCGCGGAGCAGCTCAAAGGGGCGAGCCTCGGCTTGTACGAGGCCGGTCGCGCCTATGCGGCGCCGCGCGGCATCATTATCGCCGACACGAAGTTCGAATTCGGCACGACGCCCGACGGTCGACTCCTCGTCATCGATGAGATCCTGACCCCCGATTCGTCGCGCTTCTGGCCCGCGGATCGCTATGCACCGGGCCGCGGCCAGCCGAGCTTCGACAAGCAGCCGCTGCGGGATTACCTCGCGGGCCTGAAGCAGGAGGGGCAGTGGGATGGCAACGCCCCCCCACCCGCGCTGCCCGCCACTGTGGTCCAGGCCACGAGCGACCGCTACCTGGAAGCGTACCGGCGCATCACGGGCAAGCCCCTTGCGACCGCCTGATGCGCATCGCGCCCGAGGGCTGGCCCTTCATCGTTCCGGGGTGGGCCCTGGTCGCCGTCGGGGCTTGGGGGGTAGGCGTATGGGGTGCGTGGGTGTGGGCCGCGCTCGTGCCCTGGACGCTGATCGCGGTATGGCTGCTCGTGTTCTTCCGCGATCCCGTCCGCACAGGCCCACGGGGCGACCAATACGTCATCGCGCCCGCGGACGGGAAGATCGTGGACATCCGGGAGACCGATGAGCCCATGTACCTGAGAACGCGGGCCACGCGCATCTCGATCTTCATGAGCGTGTTCGACGTGCACGTGAACCGCTATCCAGTGACCGGTACGAACGAGCTCGTGCGCTATAATCCGGGCCGGTTCCTGCATGCGGCTTCGGACAAGGCGAGCCTCGACAACGAGCAATCCTCGGTCGGCGTGCGTGGAGCTCGGGGGCCGCTGCTCGTGCGCCAGATCGCCGGCCTCATCGCCCGACGCATTGTCACCGACGGGAAGCCGGGGGACCGCGTGACCCAAGGTGCGCGCATGGGGATGATTCGCTTCGGCTCACGCGTGGATGTGTTCGTACCGGCCGCGGCCCGCCCGTCGCTCCGGGTCGCGATCGGCGACCGGGTGCGTGCCGGGGCTACGGTGCTCGCGGAGTATGACGGATGAGACCCTTCCGGGGTCCCGGTATTCGCCGGGTCGTGATCGTGGTGCCGAGCCTGTTCACCCTCTTCAATCTGTTTTTCGGCATCTGGTCGATGGTGCTGGCGTCGCGCGGGGAGTTCTACCGGGCGGGCTGGTACATCTTCTTCGCCGGGGTGCTCGATGCGCTCGACGGTCGCGTGGCTCGGCTCTCGAAGACCGGCACGCGCTTCGGCGCCGAGCTCGACAGCCTGGTGGATGTGGTGAGCTTCGGCGTGGCCCCCGCCTTCCTCATCTACCAGCTGGAGTTCGCGGTCGGCGGGCAGGCGGAGTGGATCTTCTGCTACTTCTACGTGATGGCGGCGGCCATTCGGCTCGCCCGGTTCAATCTCACCCAGGCCGGGCGGGCGAAGCAGTATTTCATCGGGCTGCCATCACCGGCGGCGGGTATGACCCTGGCGACGTTCTACCCCTTCACGACCACCGACCTGTACCAGCAGGTGTTTCGCTTCCTGCCCCGGCACCACGTGATGCAGTTCGTGATGATCCTGCTCACGATCCTGATGGTCAGCAACGTCCGCTACGCCACGTTTCCGCGTGCCGGGTTCCGTACCGTGAAGGGCCTCTTGGGGCTCGCGACCATTCTGTTTATCCTGATCTTCGGGCTGTTCGAGCACGATGCGTTCTTCTTCCCACTCGGGTTCGCGTACATGGCATACGGCATCCTGCGGGCGACGTTGCTGGGGTTCTTCGCCGAGGCGGCAGAGGATCCGGAGACGGAGATCGCCGGGCCGATCGTCATTCAGAACGGTGCGGAGACGGACGACGCCTACCGGAGGGGGAGCGGTCAAGGATGAGCGCCTTCCGAGTCGAAGTCCGGGTCATGCCGCGCGGCACCTTGCTCGACCCGCAGGGCCAGGCGGTGGAGCACGCGCTGCACGCGCTAGGATTCGGTGACGTGGCGCGCGTGCGGATGGGGAAGCACCTCGTGCTCGACGTGAACGCAGGCTCGCGCGACGAAGCGCTTGCGCGGGCGCGCGCGATGTGCGACCGGTTGCTCGCGAACCCGGTCACGGAGGACTACGACCTCGTGGTGGACGGAGGCGCGTCCCGATGAAGCGAGTGGCGGTGATCGTCTTTCCGGGGTCCAACTGCGACGCGGAGACGCTCGCGGCAGCGCGTGCCGCCGGCTCCGATGCGTACTTCGTCTGGCATCATGACGCCGATCTGCGGCAGCCCGACGTGGTGATTCTGCCAGGCGGGTTCAGCTACGGTGACTATCTCCGCTCCGGGGCGATCGCCCGCTTCTCCAAGGTGATGGCGGCCGTGACCGCGCACGCGCGTGCCGGCGGGCCCGTTCTCGGGATCTGCAACGGATTCCAGATCTTGTGCGAGGCGGGCTTGCTCCCCGGCGGCCTGATGCGCAATGCGCGACTGCGCTTCCTGTCGCGGCCCGCGTGGGTGCGGGTCGATCAGACCGACACGCCCTTCACGTGTCTGTACGAGAAGGGAGAGGTGTTGGAGATTCCAATCGCCCACGGCGACGGTCGGTACGTGGTGGATCCTCGAACGGCGGCCGAGCTCGAGGCGACGGGTCGGGTGGTCTGGCGGTACGTCCGCGATAACCCCAACGGCTCGACCAACGACATTGCCGGCATCGTCAATGCCGGCCGCAATGTACTGGGAATCATGCCGCACCCCGAGCGCCGCATGCGTGCGGTCGTAGGAACGGGCGACGGGGACGGCGACGATGGCGCCCGCGTCTTTCACTCGATGGAGGCTCGACATGCGACGCAGCACGCTGTGGATGTGCGCGCTGTTGACGATCGCCACCTTAGGGTGTAAGCAAGTCAACGAGCAGTGGGCAAAGGTGAAAGCGAAGATCGACGCGGCGCGCAATCGGAACAAGCCCGTCATCCCAGCACCCGCCCCTGCTCCGCCGCCGTCGCCGGCACCAGCCCCCGCGCCGACACCCCCCGGTCGGAAAGGCGCCAGGGCGGGCGCGGGAGGGGAGCGCCAGCCCGTGATGCAGGCTCCCGAGCTGCCGCACGTCGCGCGCGATCTGCCCTACGAGTCCGAGGACACCGGGACGGTGGCGCCCGGCATGGCGGAGCGCGACATCTACTCGCTCTGGGGACCGCCCGTCGCGGTGCGCCGCCAGGGCGACATGACGTTCCTCTACTTCCGGAACAGCTGCGAGTACACGTGCGGCACGTTGGATGTCGTGTTCCTGCAAAACGGGAAGGTGGTGGACGCGGTACTGCGCTGGCCGGGCCACCGCTATAGCGGCGAGTCGTCGTCGCCGGCGGCCACGCCGCCCCACGGACCGGCGCGTCCCGGTGGCGACACGCTCACCGTCAAGTCACCCTCGACTCCGTAGGCAGATGCCCGACAAGCCTAGCAGGAACGAAGACGAGTACTTCGCCAGGCGCGATGCCGAGCTGCTCCGCCAGCAGCGCGCGAACGCGCAGCGCGCGGCCGCCGAGGTGGAGCGTCGCTCCCACCACATGAAGTGCCCCAAATGCGGGTACGACCTGATCACGGGGGAGTGGCACGGCATTCAGATCGATCAGTGCACGCATTGTCACGGCTTGTGGTTCGACGCCGGCGAAGCGGAAGGCTTGCTCGCGCATCCCGAGCCGAATGTGATCGCGCGCGTGTTCCGCGCTCTCCTGCGGGGCGTGTCCGGAGCGAGGGCGTCCGACACGTGAGCCGAGTCGCCCCTACCCCGTTCCCGGGCGACCCCGTCATCACGCCGCAGCTGGTTCACGAGCACAATCTCACCGACGAAGAGTACGAGCGGATCACCGCGCTGCTCGGCCGCACGCCCACGTTCGCCGAGCTCGGCGTTTTCTCGGCCCTGTGGAGCGAGCACTGCTCCTACAAGCACTCACGGCCGGTGCTCAAGACATTCCCGACCACGGGGCCGCAGGTGGTCCAGGGCCCGGGAGAAAACGCCGGCGTGCTGCGGTTGCCGGACGGCTGGGCGGTTGCCTTCAAGATCGAATCGCACAATCACCCATCCGCCGTAGAGCCGTACCAGGGCGCGGCGACGGGGGTGGGCGGCATTCTGCGGGACGTCTTCACGATGGGAGCGCGTCCCGTCGCGGTCCTCAACAGCCTGCGGTTCGGAGGGCTCGACCAGCCCCGCAACCGCTATCTCTTCGGCGGCGTGGTGAGGGGTGTCGGCGACTACGGGAACTGTGTGGGGGTCCCGACGCTCGGCGGCGAGGTGGACTTCGGGCCGAGCTACGGCGGCAACCCGCTCGTCAACGCCATGTGCGTCGGCCTGTTGAAGGAGAAAGACCTGATCACGGCCGCCGCGCACGGCGTCGACAACGTGCTGCTGGTGGTCGGCTCGCGCACCGGCCGTGATGGTATCCACGGCGCGTCGTTCGCGTCGGAAGAGCTGACGGAACAGAGTGAGCGACGCCGGCCGCAAGTGCAGGTGGGCGACCCGTTCACGGAGAAGCTCCTGCTCGAGGCCAGCCTGGCCCTGATCGCCTCCGGCCATATCGTCGCGATTCAGGACATGGGGGCCGCCGGGCTGACCTCGTCGTCCGCCGAGATGGCTGCGCGGGGTGGCGTGGGGGTCGAGATCGATTTGGCGCTCGTTCCAACGCGGGAGTCGGGGATGACGCCCTACGAGATTCTCCTGTCCGAATCGCAGGAGCGGATGCTCGTCGTGGCGAAGCCCGACCGACTCGCGGAGGTTCAGGCTATCGCCGCGAAGTGGGAGCTCACGGCGACGCCCATCGGCCGCGTCACGGCCGACGGCATGTATCGGGCTATGTGGGGCGATCAAGTCGTCGTCGAGATCCCCGGACAGCGGCTGATCGACGCTTGCCCGGTGTATGAGCCCGAAGCGCGCGAGGACGAAGCGATTGCTCGGTTGCGCTCGGAGAGTCCCACTCCCCACTCCCCACTCCCAGATGTTGGCGACGTCCTCCTCACTCTCCTCGACCACCCTCCCATCGCCTCCAAGCGTTGGGTCTACGAGCAATACGATTCGACCGTACAGGCCGGGACAGTGATCGGTCCGGGGGGCGACGCCGGGGTGTTGCACGTGCGGGGCACGACCTTCGGCATCGCCGTGACCGTCGACTGCAACAGCCGGTATGTCCTCCTCGACCCGTACGAGGGTGGGAAGGCAGCCGTGGCGGAGGCGGCGCGCAACATCGCGTGTACGGGCGCTCGCCCGCTCGGGATCACGGATTGTCTGAACTTTGGCAGCCCGGAGCGGCCCGCCGTGTTCTACCAGTTCCGCGAGGCCTGCCGAGGCATCGCCGATGCGTGCCGGGCGTTCGACACGCCCGTCACGGGCGGCAACGTGTCCTTCTACAATGAGAGCCCCGCCGGTGCGGTGAACCCGACGCCGGTCGTAGGCATGATCGGGCTGCTGCCGCGGGCTGACCGCGCGGTGCCGAGTCACGCGCGCGGGAGCGGAGACGCCGTATTCGTACTGGGTGAGACGCGGGTCGAGCTCGGGGGCTCGCAGCTGTGGGAAGCCGTGCATGGGTTCGTCGGGGGCACGCCACCCCGGGTCGACCTCGCCGCCGAGCGGCGCCTCGTGGATTACCTCGTGGCCGCCGCCGAGCGCGGGCTACTGCGCTCGGCGCACGACTGCTCGCAGGGGGGGCTCGCCGTTGCCCTCGCGGAAGTCGCGATGGGCGGAGCGTACACCGAGACGGGTTTCGGACTCGATATCGACCTCACGGCGTACTGCGCACCGCTCACCCCTCACGCTTTACTCTTCAGCGAGTCGCATGGGCGGGCGGTGGTGACGTGCTCCCCCGGGCGCGCCGTAGCGGTCGCCGCGCTCGCGCAGGAGCTCGGTGTGCCGGCGTGGCGCGTCGGGAGCGTGGGGGACCACGGTAGGGCGGTTCGCGTGCGCCTGCGTGAGACGAGGTTGGAGCACTCCGTCGACCAGCTTCGGCAGGTATATTTCACGGCACTTCCCCGTCGCATGGGAGACTGACCAGCACGATGTGTGGCATCATCGGCGTCACCGGCGTCCCCGACGCGGCGAGAATCGCCTACCTCGGCCTTTATAGTCTGCAGCATCGGGGACAGGAGTCCGCTGGGATCGTGGCGGTAGACGCGGAGGGGGTGGCCCAATCCCATCGCGGCATGGGGCTCGTCTCCGACATTTTCACCGAGCGAGTCCTAGGCGACCTGCCGGGGGATGTCGCCATCGGTCACACCCGCTACTCCACCGCCGGATCGTCGGTGCTCGCGAACGCGCAGCCCATGCTCGCCCGCTACCGCGAAGGTCCGCTGGCGCTCGCGCACAACGGCAACCTCACCAATGCCGTCCAACTG